>ERZ1740058.157-NODE-157-length-58461-cov-6.630689_pt1 | contig 58461 bp, 57 predicted proteins | sample MGYA00581745_ERZ1740058 | MGnify/ENA primary metagenome ERZ1740058 (study PRJEB43018, sample SAMN04849742) | marine metagenome | isolation source: floating plastic debris | place: Pacific Ocean | collected 2008-08-30 | study: EMG produced TPA metagenomics assembly... | reverse complement strand
CTAGCAGATTGCTACGACCATCCCGTATCACCGCCTCTGTTACCCCCGGTTGAGCGTATAGCTGTTGAGATATTAATAATAATAAAAATAGGTATCCACACACTGTCTTACTTTGCGTAATAAAATTCATAGCGTTTCTTTCTTAATTTGACATTGACGTATGCCATGGATTTTACAAGCAAGACACCAGGATTCTATTTCATTATGGTTTCAGTTTTGGGTATGCCGGATTCTGATGCAAGGTTATTCTTAGATTCTAGATATATCAGATAAATTATGTGTGTAAACCATTAGCCTCCTTGATGTGGCTGCAAACAGTTTTGCTTTCTTTCTAATAGATCTTGTCAAATAGATATTGTATGTCTGATTTGATTACTAGCGTAAGAATTTTGTTAAACTATACGTTGAGACTTGACGTAATTATGCGGAGAGTTACGATTTTGATATACAATTATTTTGGAACAGGCTATTAAATTGAAAAGTGACATTGCTTATTTATCAATATGAAAAGTCCCCTAAACGAGAATTCATTATTTACTGCTGGCAGTTTTATCATAGCAAAGTATTAATTGTACTCCTGTATTTTAATACCATATTCACTTCAATTGACGTACAAGAATTTCACTAATTTATTGTTTAGAAAAAAATCACTGACTGCTAATTACGGTATTATTAGAAGCTATCAATAAAGGTGACAATATGTCTTCAAACTTACACGTAAAAAGACTGACAAAAATATAACTATAGATATAATCTGCTTTAATAATGTGATAGGGTTATGGCGACTCTTTTCATTTTGATGAAAGGAATTATTAAAATAATAAAGGAAATAGTTCACAATAAAATATAAGAAAATTTTAATCTTTTGTATATTAATACTTATACAATTGTATTATTTCAATAAGTATAAGTCTAATAATAAATCTTTGTTGAGTATAGTTTAAAAAAAAATTGAAGCAGGATTGAAGCTTTAATTAATCTGATACACAAACTTTAGTTCTGGAAGTACTTTTGCATAGAGTGGGAAGAAAAAATTTCTTTTTAAACTATTATCTAACATGAGAAAGTATTACTTAAAAGTTTTTACCATCATACTCTTTGTTTTGTATAGCAGCATAATAGTTGCACAAAGTCGTATCTATTATGTCTCGAGTAGTTCAGGAAATGATGGCAATAATGGCTTATCTTCTTCCAGAGCTTGGAAGACAATATCTAAAGTTAATAGAACAAGTCTTCGTCCTGGCGATAAGGTTTTGTTTAAGAAAGGAGACCGATGGAATGAGGAACTACGACCAGGATCTAGTGGAAGTTCAGGGAAGCATATTGTGTTTGGTGCATACGGTAGTGGTAAACTTCCTATAATTAGCCCAAAGTCAGGATCTTATTCTGTAAATATACGCGTGAAGAGTTATATCAAAATCGAGAATCTTCATGTAATTGGTCCTACAACCGGTAATGGTATAGCAGTGCGAGGAAACTCTAGAGGCAATATCATTACAAATTGCAAGGTAGAGGGTAACTCTTCTAACAGGAGCCACAGCGGTATAGTGTTCTCAGGTCAGTTAGAAGGTGGATTGCCGGGTGGCACTTTGGTCACTAACAACCAAGTTTCCGGTTTTTTCCAGTGTATTTATGGTTATGGCGGATTGAGAAGTGCAGGACGTATAGAAAATAATACAATCTTGAACGCAAGAGACGACGGTATCGCTGCTCGTAGAGGTGATTTTCGTAACTTAGTTATCAGAGGAAACAAAATCACATACTGTCGAGACGATGGTATAGATCTTTTCGGTGGAATTAATATAATAGTTGAAAATAATGATATATCTAAATTACCTTCTGGATCTATCGTCGCAGGAAATGGAATTAAAGCTGGTGGCGGCACAGCCAAAAGCGAGAATGTAACTGTTAGATACAATATAGTTCATGATTTAACCCACAGTTCTAATTCGCTTAAAATAGGTATTACGACCAATGGTGGCGATAAAATAAAGATATACGGTAATTTAATATACAATGTTGACGGGCAAGCGATATCAGTGCCCACCGGCAGTAATAATGTTGACATATACAACAATACTGCTATCAGTAGAAAAAATCATTCTTTGTTTATCGGAAGCTCACAAGGAAGCAGAATCAGAAATAATATTTTCTGGGGGCAAAAAGGTAATCTAAATATTAATACATCTGTTGCTTCTCAAAATAATTTATTAATCGGAGGGGTCAGAGAAGATAAATACAAAAGTAGGAACGATGTGATCGCTTCTGCTTCAGAGGTTTTTGCAAACCATTCTTCGCGTGACTATCGTCTTAAATCATCGTCTCCAGCCATTGACCGGGGAACATCAATTTCGGGTTTTAGTAGAGGACTAAATGGGGTTTCAGTATCGGGGGCAACAGATATCGGAGCTTACCAGCATGGTAAATCATCAGCTCGAGCTAGCACTTTATCGGTCAATTTACGCTCTGAGGAAAGATATACACTTCCAGTCAACAAGATAGAGATTAGTGCCGGTGTTACAACCTCTACTAGTATATCATCACATAGCTGGAGAAAAGTATCAGGTCCCAGTATTAAAATGAGTGACGAAGGTGTTGAAAAACTGGTATTGAGTAATCTCGTACCAGGAACCTTTCGATTCCGACTTACTGTAAAAGACATAACTGGCAAGGAAGCTTCAGATGAAGTAGGATTCACTATTTCTAAGGAAGAAACAAATACTCCTCCACAAAACAACCCAGATCCAGAGCCAGAGCCTGATCCTACACCCACGAATGCAGTGGCGGGAATAAACTATACTTACTATGAAGGAAGTTGGACGCGGATACCTAGCTTTGGCAACTTAAAAGCTCGCAAAACGGGTACTGTGTCTAGCTTCACTTTGTCTCCTCGTCTGAGAAGCGAACACTTCGGCTTTAGATTTGAAGGGTACATCAGAATTACAAGACAAGGAAGTTACAGATTTTACACTACTTCTGACGATGGTAGTCGTCTCTCTATTAACGGTAGGCGTATCGTAGATAATGATGGGCGGCATTCGGCACGTGAGCGATCTGGCTCTGTTAGCTTATCACCTGGCTACCATAAAATTGTGGTAGAGTTCTTTGAAAGCACTAAGCAAGAGGTGCTGAAGGTAAGCTATCAAGGACCAGGCATATCTAAAAGAACAGTCCCTTCTTCTGTTTTATTTAGAAATAAACCCAGTAATGCCCGTACTGAGAGTACTGCTAAAGTAAATAATGATCAAAGCACAGGCTTTAAGAGCGATCTCTCTGAAGAATTAGACGTTGTAAAGGACAGTATTATCAGCGTATATCCAATTCCGTTTAAAAAGGATTTATTCATGGAATTGAGTACATCGGAAAAAGCCCAATTTGTTGTTGAAATTCTTGATCTTAGTGGAAAAAGCGTAACTAGTCAAACCTATCAGTTAACAAAAGGAGCTCAAAAAATACAAGTTGATACAAAGGAGCTTTACTTACCTGGTTACTATATTTTAAGAGCATACCGAAACGGGAAGATTGAAGAGAATTTAAAAATTCTTAAAAAGTAATAACGCATCTATAGCTGAAATAACACTCCTCTATCAAAAAACCACTCGTTTTGAGTGGTTTTTTGTATAACAACTGAATACTAAAAGTATGAGAAATAAGCAGAGCCTCGGGGGATTAGACCACTCATGATTAAACATAAGGAGGGAAATGACCGATTTCTAAGCATTACAAAATCGGTTATTCCCTGTAAATCGTGCATTGAAGAGCGGACAAATCGTACAACTAAAGTTACCTATTTCACAGAATCTATCTCGCGGAAAATTCATCGCTCAGCTAATACTACGCCTGATTCAAATCAGAAGGCTAAGCGTCCAAAATGTGCGGTTTTACCAAGTGGTATAGTGTCTCAACAATCAGGCTAAACCCATCTATAAAAAGAGGTGTATACAGTTTCTTTAAGAAGTGAACCTAGGTAATGGATGTATGTGAGGTGATGTTATCCCTGAGTTTACCACCTATAAATAATAGACTTTAGGTAGCTCTGACTATACGAGAATATCCCACAATAAGTGAGATTTTCGACACTATCTAGACCTATGTCTTAATAATGGTTAAGCTATTAAGAGACAAATTCACCCCCTATATATTGGAGGGCCTTAGCAAAAAAGTGGCAACCGCGTATTGGGCTTTCAGATAACTCGGTTAGGCAAATAATCTAGCAACAAAACCTATCAGTACGAATTCGATTCTTTTTAAGGACGACTAGGAAGAAACTGTTTTTAGTTCTTTGTCTTTGGTGATTGATTGAGAATCTTGGTTGGTTATCCTAGAAATAAACGTGATGATTTCCCGAGATTGAGCTTGATAGTCAAAATGTTTTTGGGCAACCTCGAATCCATTCTGACTAATTTTTTCTGCTAAATTTGAATCTGATAGTGCCTTAATAAGGTTTCTTGCTAACCCTTCTTGATCCTCAGGAGCTGATAGCAAAGCTGTTTGTTCATGAATAAGATAGTTTTTAAGTTCACCTGTCGAGGTAGTGACTACAGGTGATTGGGCTGCTAAATATTCAGCAATTTTACTGGGGAAACAATACTCAGCTTGTATACTATTTGGCTTAAAAAGCATTAGAGCAGATGCGCTCCTAAATATCTCTACTAACTCTTTCCTACTAACGAAGCCAGTAAATTTAACTTTATTTTCAATACCTAGCTCGCGAATTAGCTCTAAGGCTTTTTCTTTAGTAGATGGACGTTGAGCATTGCCAATAATGTAAAATTCTAGATCATCTATTTGCTGACTAGCCTTAGCGAAGGCCCTAATTTGCGTATATAAGCCATCTTTATCGTCAGATAGATTTCCGGCGTAGGCTACGATATTTTTTCTATCCACATTAACCGATGCAAACTCAGCGACATCAACTAAAACAGGAATAAGCGCATATTGTACCTTATTTCTAATTCTTTCTTGATAAAAATTAAGTAAGTTATTAGAGATCACGATTAGTCCATCAAATTGCGGAATGATCCAATTAATATAAAATTTCTGATACCATTTTTGCGTCTTAAGGGATTTTCCAGATGAAAATGCAAACGGGTACTCGTTGCATTCGGTTAGATAAACCGAGCCACTTAGAGCAGATATTATTTTAAAGAAAATAATATGGAAAGATACTACACTTACCAAAATTATAGCATCGGTATTTTCTTTACTTTTTATAATACTCCAACCTGCATTTAAGACCCCTAGAAGATCATGCAGTCTTCTAGCTATGAAACTGGTACTTCTAACAGAAGTACCAGATGGATAGACATACGAAATACCCTCATGAGAACCCGAAGTAGATTTATTCCCAAGTTTTTCGTTAAAGGAATGTGGTATTGGTACCAGTATCTGGACGTTGTGCCCTAGCTTAGCCATTCCTTTAGCATATAAATGAACTCTGTGAGTAGACGCCATACCTTTTGGATATGGTTGATTAAGTACAATTTTAATATTCATATAAGCTAAGATTTATATCTAAAAAAAGATAAATAGTCCTGACAATATACGGTTAGAAAGTTTATTTCTTCTTCACTCAAAAAGTTTCTCCATTTTCCAATTACACCATCCGCAATATGGTTTTTATGCAGTTGGTCTGAGTACTCCAGCTTTACATCAGAGGGAATTTCTTTAAGCTTATTTCTTGTCACGTCAATAGATGTCTTTGCTGAAATCCTCTGAATGGCTTCCTCGGAAAGTGGAATATTCAAAACATCAGCAATTTCGCTAATAACTTCTGTCCGGTAATTCATCAGCTTATCGTAGCTGAAAATATGCATATTTGGAGTGGTGGCGTATAAAATTGAATTATTAATCATATATCTAATACGCAGATTGGTTACCCATTCATTAATATCACTCAACCACCCTTTTTGTATTGAAGATACGATTACATCTCTAATGTCTCTATGAGTAAAGAAACCAATGCTTTTTCCGCTTCTTACTCTTCTCGCCACCATAGGAAGATACGTATGATTCTTCTTTACAAGTGTCGATAATTCATTCGCAAGTATCTTTTTGTATTTTAATTCTTCCTCGAAGAATGAATCAACACTATTCTTTTGTTCATTCAGAACTTCGTTAATAATATTAAATAATAAGGTGGAACCAGACCTTTGAACCCCACAAACAATGATATCCTTAATTTCATATGTATTCTTTTTTCTATAGAACAAGGCGTTTATATTCTTGTATCTCATAAACACTTTATACAAGAAAAGCTTGTTGAAGATGAGTGTCTTTATCTCTTTTTTCATGTTGCTTAGATACTGTTTTAAGTTATAAGCTTTTAGTATATCTTCTATATTTGATTATTAAGTAAATCAATACTAAGAAATTAGATAAAATCATAGTAAAACAGGCGCCGTATACATCATAGTATTTAACCAAAAAGTAGAACCCTGGTACATTAATAATTCCTCGCAAAAAAGAAGCATTTCTTAACTCTTTTCCTAAGCCGTGAGAATGCAAAAATCTATTGATAAAAAAACCACACCCTTTTAGTAAAATTGCAATCGATAAAAACCTTGTGTATTTTACTACTGGCAAAAAATCTTCAGAATATACAAATAATACAACGTACTCTATAATCAAATTAAAGCCTAAGTAGGCGAGTAGAGTAACGAAAATTGTTGCGATAAAAGCGTATGTAGGAATCTTTTTGGAGTTAGCAAATTTTTTAAAGAAGACGGTGCCTAAGCTTTGTGGAATCATGAACAATGGCGTTGCAACAGTTGTAGCGAGCGCGTAATAGCCCACGTTAATGTTGCTCATAAAAGCACCAATAATTATACTACCGAGATATTCACTCCCATTTCCAACAAGAGCACCTATATAAATTTGAAAGCCATGTTCTCTATTTAATTCCTTAAGCTTAAAAACGCTAGACTTAATGTTATGGAAGTCTGGAACTTTTCTAATAAAGACATAAACAATGACGGCTAATAAAGATACTAAATGAATAGTGAGAGCTAAGACGAGGTTTACCGAGAAGAAAACACTTAAGCTAAGTAATGTGGCGATATAAAACACTTTTGATCCAACTCTAAAGATTGATAGATCATATATTCTATTTTCACCTTCCAGAATTTTTTCTAATAAGCTATGAAAAGGAAACACAAAAAGTAGAGGTGCCAGCAATCTTATAACTGGCCCTACATCGCTATCGCTACTAATATAGTTGTCTATTACGTAGGACGAGATAATTAAAAATATAACGTATACTATTGTAATAAGTGAATTTATTACATAGAGTCCCCCGACTAATTTTCCTTTAATATCTTTATAAGCCTCTAGTGCGATAGCTCTTGCGCCAGTGTAAGAATATCCACCTGTTAGCAAGACAACACCTAATGCAAACAGGTTAAGGAGGTATTTCAAATCTCCATAGTCTTCAGGACCAAGTAGTCGTGTATTCAGTATACTTACTGCAATACCGAGGCCAAGACCGAGAATGTTGGATGTAAACATCGCAGCACTCTGTCTCGCCATTGGCGAATCCTTTACCTTCGAAATCTTATCTATCGCTGGCTTCAGTAGCATACTCATAGGTTCTTTCATTAAGAATTTGTCCTTTTCTACTTTTCACCATAATTGCTACTGAAACAAATAGAAAAACGGCAAAAGGAGTTGTTAGCTCTAACGATAAAGTTACGTTAGCAATCACATAGCCAGCACAAATGTAAAAGGGTATATAGTATTCTTCTGATTTAGATAAATCTACTAGTTTATGGAAATACTTAATGATTGAAACCAGAGTAATAAAGAGCAAACAGGCCGTAGGAAATCCGTTAAAAAAGAGAGTTGAAATAAATAAATTATGCCAGCCCCCCCTTTCTCCTAGTGCCCACTCTTCCTGTTCAGTAACTTCATACATTGCCTCATAGTAGACGGGACTCTCCACACTACCATAACCAATTAATATACCTTGAAAGCTACTAAAGCTCACTTCTATAGCCTTTTCATATAGCTCATACCTTAGTTCCATAGTACCCTCATCCATCATTCTGTCTTGAGCTATGGAAGAATCCATAATTCCGCTGGTAGCAACTAAGAAGTAACCAAATACACCAAAAATTCCAGCCAGGGTCACCACTAATACTTTCAGCTTAAAGCTAACATTGCTAGCGTAGATCATCGCGTGAGCTACAAATAAGGTAGTCACTACATATCCCATTCTCATAAACGCAATGAAAATCCCGAAGAGGAAAAGCCCAGATAAGATATTTTTCGTCCATCCCCTTTTCATCGTAAATGATAACCACACTAAAGCGGAAAAGACAATATAGGAGTGCATGTAATCGTCTCTGAATACTCCACTTGGCCTTAATAATCCGGCAAAAGCGCTTCTACTGTAAGTTGGGTTTACCCTAAAAAAAGACTGATCTACGACCATCTGAAAAACACAAACAATACACGAGATAGTGGCAACAGTCATCAAACAGAGAAATATAGCTCTTTTCATGCCTTCGTCTGCGCTTCGTTTGATAGCAAAATACACTACAACAAAGGAGGCTAACGTAGTTAGGTAAACAAAGAGCGTAACAATATCTGCAGAATGATGAAAAATGTAGGAAACCGTGGCCAACGCAATAAACCCGAGCATGTACTTTTCGTAAACCGGCACTATTCTATACTCGGGTTGATACTTTCTATTGTATTGTTTTACAAATGGGTTTATAATTAAAAAACCACTAAACAAGAGGAAGAGTAACCTTAGAGGCTGAAGATCAAACGCTCCGAGAGAAATCTTGATACCATCCATATTAGCTACATCGCTCACAAATATCCAGAAGCATATAATAAAAGTTATCAGCGGATAAGCTGGACGAGTTCTTCTTACAATAAAAAATGTAATGAGAAAGCTGATCCCAATGTATACATAAAAGATACCCATTGTTATTTATACTCAAGTGTATTTCACAAATTTAACCATTAAAGCTTTATTTTAGCAAATACAATAGTTTTATCCGTAAAATTATAAAAATTATATATATAATATAAATTATTATAGAAAGAACACAACATCTTAATGACAATTCTAACCGTAACCGACTCTTTTTATAATGGAGGTAAAGAAAGAATGCTTCCAGAGTTATTAACAAGTATTAGTAAGTCGTGAAATTTACTGTGAACTTATCGCTTTATCTGATGTAGTCAGTACAAAGATTAATATTCGCTTGATATCAAGATTCACTTTTTGAAAAGGAGGTACAATAAAGATGTTGGTATTTTTGGTGAGGGTGCAAAAATTGTACGAGAGATTCAGCCGGACATTATGCAAAGCTGGTTTTTGATGGCCTCAGACTGCCTAATTCCTGTACTTATTTGCCATAAAGCTAAATTTTTGAACGTAATTGTCGCTGATGCCCAAAAAAATATCAAAGCTACTAACTCAGCCTACTTAAAGAAAGAGCTAATCATTTCATCCTCAGATATTGCTATAGTGAACTCCCATGCTAGACTTAGATTATACGGAGCACTAATATCGAAGAGCGTTGCTACCTTTAATAGTTTCGATATGAATCAGAGTAGCCCTACTTGACCCAAAAGAAATTAAGAGAAAAGTTTAACATCTCGATGCTATTTGTAGTAGGTAAGGTTGAAAAGTTTAAAGGTCGGAATGATTTTAATACATATATCAATACTGCAAAAAAGATAGTATCTCAAAGATAGGATGTGTCGTTTTTAGCCATAAGTGATAGGAAAGATTACGATAAGATCGTCACATCAGAAGGAACTACCTTGTAGGGTCAACTTATCTTCACCGTCAGACAGTTCAACATATAATCTATCATAAACGCGTTAGCCGTAAGTGCACTTACGGCTAACGATATAATTTATAGTGGAGGAACTTCTAATGTGGAGTACATAGTGCTAGAACAACCAGCAGTTTGAGTCCAGTGACCTAACAGAAATAATTAATTGCTGAACGAAAAGCAAGAAAAGCAGAAGATGGGACAGCTTTATGTAAGGCGAGTTAAGCATGAAATTTGTTCAGAAAAGATAACTGGCATTTGTATTGATCTTTATACTAGTCTTACACGTAACTGATGTAATACTACGCCCAAATAACTAAAGTTTGACTACAGCATTTACGAATTAACTCTTTAACCTGTAATTGATGTAATATAGCCTTATCCTCAGTCTGACTAAACTAAAGGATAAAAACATCTATTAGGTGACTATTGCCTAAAGTGGGTTAATCAAAAATTTCGATTTTAATTTATCGTATGTTGTACCCGCTTAATTACGAGTCAGCTTATTTATAGCTTTTCCTATTAAATCGCTAGACCAATGACTTATAATTATTATATTTATTTATGTAACTTTTTCTTTAAAAATTATAATTTATATAAAAAAAATGTTCATATTTGTAAAGTATATATTATTTATCAAGCAGACGATTTGAGTTTAAAATATAACATTTCTGGTAGTCCGAGCCAGAGCTATGTTGTTGAGTGATTATCAGTATAGCTTCTTTAAAATCAAACCGGTTTACCAGAATTAACTATTTCAAGACTTATGCGTTTGCCTTATTCATATTTTTCTATTTTAAATTATTGAACAAATTTGCTATAAGTATGAGACAGAGCATTAGACTATACGCTGCAGTAGCAATGTTGATGATTATTCTTTTTTCATGTAGAAATGATGATGATGAGGTGATATCCCTCGAGCCTACCATTACCCCGCCAAATGATACAACTTTAAGCATCAATACTACAGCTACACTTTCTTTTTCTATAGAATTTCTAGGTGAAATTACTGCTGCTTCGGTTAGTAGTAGCAATGAATCTGTGGCTAAAGTAGAAATCATAACTGATCTTACTGCCGTTAATTCAGGAAGTGATTTAGATGTTCTGGTTAATGGACTATCTAAGGGGGAGACAGTAGTTACATTGGAAATAGGTTATGGTGAGGGCCAAAATGCTTCAAGTAATGTTCGGGTTATTTTTGAAGAAAAGGTTACTGATGCTATTGGTAGTCGTGACGATTTAAGCAGTCTAGCAGGCTTAGTGGATAATACTGGACTAAATACGTCGCTTAATAGTAATGGCCCCTACACTGTATTTGCGCCTGATAATGCTGCTCTCGAAGCACTATTGGTTGATCAGGAAGTAAGTACAATAGAAGAGTTAATAAGTAAGAAGGGGGCTACTGACTTAGGTAATATATTGCAATCTCACGTAGTAGCTGGCTCTATTACTTTTGCTGAAATGTTGGATAAAGAAGTTTATGTGACATTAGGTGGAGCTACTTTAACAATCTCAGACGACGGTGAGGAAAAACTAGTAAACAATGCTTCATTCATTGAATCAGACATAGTTTTTGACGATGGAATTATACATATAATTGATTCGGTAGTCAATCTTTCGGCAGTGAGTGACGGTACAAATGGTTTTACAGTTACTATTGAGAATGTATCCGAAGACCCTCGCTTTTTTCAACATTCAGTTTTCAATGTACCCGTAGGTTCTTCTGAGAGTGGACCTATTCTTCCTGAGCCACAAAGTGCTGAAGGAGGAACATATGAGTTTTCGTTCTACGCAGGTCCGGTAATAGCATCGAATGATACCACACGCTTATCTATGATAGCTAAGTTAAACGCTGGATTTGATTTATTTTTTGCGACAAGTCCTAATGGCTTAAAGCTATACAATGATAATAACGTTCCTATTACAGGAGACATCACAAATCAAATAACACTTTGGGATGCAGGAACTAAAGATAACGCAACGGGAGAAGATGAGATTGAATCTATTGCGGTTCGTGCGTATGATGGTGACCAGTTTCCGGCGGTTTCGGATCTTATTAGAGTTACTATTAGTAACGATGAGGAATTATTTACGGTGAGAGTTCAGAACATTTCTGGTACTACTACTTCGCCTATTCCAGTATCGCCAGGTGTATACGGAATACATTCAGCTAGTACACCTTTTTTCAGTACTACTCGGAGTGCCGGAACTGATGGACTTAAGGAATTAGCAGAATTAGGGGATCCTGCCCCGTTAGACGCTACAATGTCTCTTAATGAAGGTGTGTTTGTTCCACTGTCACCCGGAGTTTTTGCTGTACACAATAGCGACGTGAGACCGGTATTGGTTACTGGAACTGTGGATCGTGGGCAAGGTCTGGAAAGTCTAGCAGAAGATGGCGATAACCAACAACTAGGTTCTTTTTTATCCCAGGATTCACAGCTTAAAACTAGTGGCACCTTCAGTATTCCTTTACAGGCCAACGAACCTGGAAATTTAGGACCAGGCCAACGTTACTCTTTTTCTTTGGAAAACACTCTGCCCGGCGATCATATTACTATTGTACTTAAAATGATGCAGAGTAATGATATTATCTATTCAACTCCAGAAAACGGTATACCCTTATTTCTTGAAAATGGCCGTCCTTTCAGCGGTAACGCAAGTAAGTTGATGGTGACATATGATGTAGGTACTGAGCAAAACGAGTATCCTGGAGCTGGTTTGAGTCAACCTTTACGGCAGTTGGCTCCTAATTCAGGCGAACCAGACCCCGATAATACCATTCGCAGAGTGACTACAAATGATATCGACCCTTCGGAAGATGGATTCATTTACCGGCCTATAGGTGAGAGAATTAAAGTGACTATAACACCAAATCCATAAACTAGTTTATTAGCAGTACCATTTCTATTTCATAATTGCCAAAATTAGAGTTACCAAGTATTTATTAATACGAATGCAGACGTAGGACAATGGATAGGTGAGCGACCACTAGGTTGTTCACCTGTTTATTGAAGGCTGGCCGTAAATAACTGCTTTCACCCTTTGCTGGTATCAGCTTACTATAGCCTCCAACTTTGGTAGAAATAGTTTACTATTGTTAGTGCTGCCTTATATTTTTTCCAAAAATATCTTTACGGTAAAATATCTCATTGCACTCTATTTCAAAAAGATATTCTTTCGCTTTGTAAATGAACAATAGATAAAAGATTGATCTTAACTGTGTATGCTTCTCTATTGGTACTATCATCGCCTACGAACTATGTCTTTGCCAGAAATTGGCTACCGTACTGCCCAATTTTGGCAGAAACGTAAAGAACGAAAAGCCCAGCAAGGTTACTTTCCATCAGATGCTAAGTTACTCCAATGGCGAAAATCAATCTTACCTATAGGTGAAACCAGTCCTCTAATGACTGAGCATTCAATTCCAGTTTTTGGACAATATTTTTCTTATGATCAACTTATTGACTGGCATCTAGACATATCATCAGAAGGACGATTTCCAAAGACATTTGCTAAGGATATTAATATCCGTACCAGTGAATACGGTAGTGCTAAACACGTATGGGAAATTAATCGTCTACAGTTTTTACCATTGCTTGCGTTGCGGTATCGCCATACGGGAAATTCCCAATTCCTGATACAATTTCGAAAAACCATTGAATCCTGGATCGAAGAAAACCCTTACTTAATAGGAGTCAATTGGTACAGCAATATTGAAGTGAATATTCGGCTTATTGTATGGTTTTTTTGCTGGGAAATACTAGATGTTAATTCATTGATGAATGCAGATGATGACTTTCAGAAGTTTGTAAAGTCTAAGTGGCTACCTACTATCTACCTGCATTGCCAGTATAGTTACCAAAATCCCTCTTATTACTCCTCTGCTAACAATCACTTGATTAGTGAGTACGCCGGTCTATTTGTTGCGGCTTCTTTCTGGAAATTTTCTGAATCGGAAAAATGGCTGAGCCATGCGAAGAAAGGACTTGAAAAAGAGATTGTTACTCAACACTCTGCCAATGGAGTTAATAAAGAAGAAGCGGCAGAGTATATTCAATTTATCACCGATTTCTTCTTAATCCCTTACGTTATTGCCGAAAACACAGCTAATAGCTTTTCTCAGGCTTACCAAAATCAGTTAAAAAATATTATTGAGTATATCTATCAGATGATGGATATGTGTGGTAATATTCCGTACTACGGTGACGAAGACGATGGAAAAGTTATTGTCCTGGAAGATGGGCATCCGGACAATTTTAAATCCCTCCTTACTTCGGGAGTAGTGCTATTTCAAGAGCCTGGTTGGAAGAGTAAGTGCTCAGGGTGGGACAATAAAAATGCAATATTGTTCGGTGAGGATGGGAAAAAAGTATTTGAGAGTGTTAAGTCGGTAGCGGTTGAACAGCCATCTAAATTATACACAGAAGAGGGGCATTTTTTTCTACGCCAGCAGCAAGAAGAAAAAGAGGTATACGTTCATATGGACGCTGCACCTTTGGGTTTTTTATCTATCGCAGCACATGGCCATGCCGATGCTCTAGCGTTTGACCTACACATTGATGGATATCCGATAATTACTGATTCTGGGACCTATACCTATCACACCGATCCCGAATGGCGAAACTATTTCATAGGTACTTTGGCCCATAATACTATTCGAGTTAATCAGACTAACCAAGCCCAAAGTACTGGGCCTACTATGTGGATTAATCATTATAAAGTTAAGATCATTAGTAGTGAAACCAGTGGACAAAAAGATAAAATAGTAGCTGAACATAACGGATAACAGAAAATGGGAGTGACGCATCGTCGTACCCTCATTTTTGATAAGGAGAATGAGGTTATCACCATTACTGATGACTTGGTGGCTAAAACTTCTCAGGAATATATCGCGGAGATCCCCTTACACTTACATCCTTCAGTAAATGTAGAAAAAGCCGATAATCAACGTTATATTCTCCTACACGATAAAACTAGAAGTGTAGAAGTGCAATTTGACTCATTGCTACACAGCAAAGAAGTACGAGGGCAAGAAGACCCTATTTTGGGCTGGTATTCTCCATCGTTTAGAATCAAGGAGCCAACTACCGTTCTGTACTCTACTGCCACATTCAAGGGCTCAGCTCAACTAATCACGACTCTAACAGTTAAAAACTAAAAATAGCCTAAGCAAGTCAATCGCTTGCTGGCGAAGCTGTTCTACTGGGTTTTAAGCATGATCTTTCCCTTCTTAGCGAATAGGAATAATACAGTGATGGATCTCTTTTCTGGAGCCTTCTCAACCGCAATTTTGCTTTTTGTAGGCAGCATTAGAGTTTTTGCAAAAAATAGTTTAACATAGCCGATTGATTTAATACGGAGTTCATCGCTTTACTGTAATAACTATTGTCGCTACCATCTACCTGCTTTATGAAATTTCTCTCTAATGCTATTAGCGTAAATCTGTGTTTAGCCGTTATCGTTTTTCTCACTGCTTGCGGGGACGAAGGGCGCTTTGCGGTTTCTTTTCCTGAGTCATTGAATGAAGAACCATTAGACGGACGGTTGCTTATTCTAATCTCTGACAATACCGAGAACGAGCCACGCTTTCAAATTCAGGATGGGCCTAATACCCAATTGGTGTTTGGAATAGATGTAGATGGTTTAGAGCCGGAAAAAGAGGCCCATGTAGGTGACACGGTATTTGGTTATCCATTGAAAAGCATGGCTGATATTCCCGCAGGTGAATACTATGTGCAGGCACTATTGCATAAGTACGAAACCTTTAATCTAGCCAATGGGTATACGGTAAAACTTCCGATGGACCAGGGAGAGGGCCAGGTTTGGAACCGTTCGCCGGGTAACCTATACAGTATTCCGCAGAAAATCACCTTTGATCCGGAAAACGATGAAACCTTTCATATTGTGATGGATCAGGAGATTCCCCCCATTGAAAAGCCGGAAGATACCAAATACATTAAGCATACAACTATGCAGAGCGATCTGCTCACTGAGTTCTGGGGAAGACCCATGTACTTGGGAGCCAATATCTTGCTTCCTGAAGGGTTTAACGAACACCCTGAGGCTCGTTACGCCATATGTATCTATCTCGGGCATGATCCCTAGACTTTCCGGGGCTTCCGGGAGGAGCCACCTGACCCAGACTTAGCCCCTGACTACAGTGAACGCTTCCGATTGGAGGGCTACAACCGCATTCAGCAGCAGGAAGCCTATGATTTTTATCAGACCTGGACGGGGCCAGATTTTCCTCGTATGATCATTATTGAAATTCAGCATCAGAATCCATATTACGATGATTCCTACGCCGTAAACTCCGCTAATCTCGGACCCTACGGTGACGCTATTACCTATGAGTTGATTCCCTACATCGAAGAACAGTTCAGAGGTATCGGCGAGGGCTGGGCTCGTTTTCTTTACGGCGGTTCTACTGGAGGCTGGGAGGCACTAGCCGCGCAAGTGATGTACCCCGAAGAATATAACGGTTGTTTTGCTGCTTGCCCCGACCCTATCGACTTTCGGGCATACACGGTAGTAGATATCTACCAGGATACTAACGCTTACTATCTTCCTAGTAAATACAAAAAAACTCTCCGCCCAGGTCGGCGCGATTATTTAGGTCACGTAAGTACAACACTGGAAGACATGAACCACCGCGAGTTAGCATTGGGGACTAATAGCCGCTCGGGGCAGCAGTGGGACATTTGGCAAGCGGTTTACTCCCCAGTGGGTGACAATGGATACCCAAAACCTATCTGGGATAAACGCACAGGTACTATTGACCCTAGCGTAGCCGAATACTGGCAGGAGAACTATGATCTACGGTACATTCTTGAGCGAGACTGGGATAAACTGGGCCCTGATCTTCAAGGAAAAATTCATATCTACTGCGGCGATATGGATAATTATTACCTAAACAATGCCGTAATGTTGATGGAGGAGTTTTTGGTGAACACCGAAAACCCTCATTACGATGGTGAGGTTGCTTATGGCGATGGTGCGGAACACTGCTGGAATGGCGATCCGGAACTACCCAATGCCATCTCCCGCTTGCGCTACAATACCATGTACGTTCCTAAAATTCTGGAAAGGATAAAAGAAGGGGCACCTCAGGGAGCAGATCTAAGCAGTTGGCGATACTAACCAAAGGTTCATTTCGCCAGTTTTTAAGCGCGCTCAGAAGTAGTTCACTATTTTAGCTAAGGTTTTTGTTGAATGTCCCAGGAAAGTAGTGTTATTTTGTGGTTTTAAATCATTTCAGAATTTTTCAACCTAACCCAAAGCGCCATGTTAGAAACAAATGTTACTAGCAACGGAATAGACACTCCTCACACCTTTGAGTCAGAAGATAGTGATAGTCAAAAAATCAACCGAAGGCTACTGTACTACGCCAATCATCCCCAATTTATTGAACACCGAATCGGCCAGTTAGATCGGGAGACTTCGGTTGAGCAGCTAATTGATAAAAGTGCTGCATCGCTTTCGCTGGGTGGCATATTATTAGCGCTGCTTAGTAATCGCCGCTGGCTGATCTTCTCGGTATTGACCTCTCTACTATTCTTCTTGAAAAGTCAAGTCAGGGATGCAGGGTTGCTTGATCTGCTCCGCGAACAAGGGTATCGAACTAAGGATGAAATAGCGCTAGAAAAACAGATGCTTCAAGCGCTTCGCGGCGATTTTGATACTATTGGTATTGCCAATCAAACTCCGGAAGAACGAGTATCCCAAATAGTTCGTAGCCTAACGTAATTAATAGCCTTGTTGAGTAGCGTAATACTCATTTGAACTACCGTTCGGTAGGAGTTATTACATCTGCTCCTGATCGACTTTCTCCACTGGTGCTTCTTTCTTCACTTCTTTCACTGCGTAAGCAGGGCAGGTGTAACGTGGTGCGCAAGAGGAAAATCCGATAATTGCGATAGCAACGAGTAATAATTTAGTATTTTTCATATCTATACTTTTTTACAAATATACTAAAAATAGTACATATGTAAATAAAAATATGAAAAAATAAATAATTAAACCATTAAACTACAACCTCTCACTTCGGAATTATCAAATCTCCCCATAACTTCAAAGGTCTTCTCGTCTACTCTTCTACCAAGGTCTTTAGTCTCAATAAAAGCACAGGAGTCTACATTCGCCAAGTCAATTACATTGATCCCGCCTTGTCGTCCGTCGGGAGCCTGAGAAAAAGGATCATAGGTATCCCGAATGAGAATCTTCATCCAAGGCGAGGTTGTAAATTGACCTTCAGATTGAGCGTAAGCTTGAGAGAGAAGTTCCGTCATTCCGTATTCAGAAGCTACGGTGGTTACTCCTAAGCCACTAAAAAGTAATTCATGTACTTCAGCTCGAGTAATTTCCTTTCGCCTTCCTTTCATACCTCCGGTTTCCATAATCAGTACCTCGGGCCATTGTAAGCAATACGTCTCAGCTAAAGAAAGTAAGGCAAAAGTGACACCCAGTAGTAATACGCGTCGATTAGTTTGACGGGCTCTTTCTACCTGATGTACCAACCGTTCTAAATCATTTAAATAAAAACCAGAATATGCGGACTGACTCTGTTTAATAAAAAAGTCAGCCATAGCCACTAACGAAGAATTATTGCGCTCCAGATAAGAAGGTAGTAAGGCAAAAATGTGATAATCGGTGAGTGGCCCCCACCGCTGCTCAAATGCTCGTTGGCAAATCTGTTGATACCAAGGCAGATCTGCTACGTAGTGCTGGCTACGAATTTGTCCAGTAGTTCCACTACTCTCAAAAACAACCTGATGCTGACTTGTATCTCCCGTAACTACCGGATGATACTTAAAGAACTCAATAGGTAGAAAGGGTATATTTGCGGTACGCTTTATTTCTTTTGGGGCTACTTTTAGATAAGAGAGATAAGTCCGGTAGATAGAATTATGTTCGGCCTGCCAATGAAACAGCTCCATTGCCCGTTCCTCAAACAAATGAGTACTAATATCCAATATACGGCGCTTAAATTGGCGGGAAAAACTCATGAAGAAAAGTAAACTAGCTTATATCAAAAACCAACTTTGTGCGTTATATTAATTATTTAAGTGTGATCACCACCGTTGCTGCAGTATGAAACCGACTTTATTTTTGGTCATTCCCTTCATTGCTCTACTAGGGTTGTCTTCCTGCTTTGAGGAGCCTGATTATGATTTAAGGCCTGCCTTAATCAGTTTTGATGATTTTTATTTTGTAGACCCACCTGGTGCTACTGATACCTTAGTAATCAGAGTTAATTTTCAAGATGGTGATGGGAATTTAGGATTAACTGCTCGAGAAGGTTCTTTTTTTGACCCCTTCACGATTCGTCGTGACATAAATGGAGATCCTATTAAGTTTGATCCTAATGATGGTAATCAGCCTCCCTTTAATTGTACTGATTTTATCTTTCCCCAAGGTAACAACCCTATAATTGTTGGGAATGATACGATAACTGATACAATTTGGATAGAGCCTAACCCCCTGGTAAGAAATTTTGAGGTGACTTTATCAAGACGGGTAAGTGATGGTGTATATGAAGTTGTTGATTTTGGAGACCCTTCTATCTGTCGGGCTCCTTTAGGCGGAAGGTTTCCTCCATTGAAAGATGATTTCTCCAATACTAAGCCTCTAGAGGGCACTATCCAATTTTCAGCGCCCTCCCTCATATTTAAGCCCTTGTTCCGAAATGACAGTCTAAAGATAGGAGTGGTGATTAGAGATCGAACTGGTTTAGAGAGCAATATGCTAGAGTCAGCCCCTTTCACTCTCAGTGAAATCACCCGTTTCACCGAATAGAACTAGCTGAATTCACTTTTCTTGAAATCGTAAAATGCCTGATTTAATGCCTCGGGCGTAGCCGACTTGGTGTTCATTTCATCACCATTTATAGTTACGCCCGCCAGTTGCCGGTCTTCTATTTGTTCTAACAATTCCCAAACGCTTTGTTCCATTGAATGGCTAAGGTTCGGATTCTTAGTATCTATGCTTGATGAAATAAAAGGACAAATTTCGGCCAGCGTAGTAACTTGTAGTTCTAATCTAAATCGCTGGCCATCGAAGAAGTTTTTTACAAAAGTTGAACAGGGTGAAAATAAAAGTTGCTTAGGTGTACCAATCTGTTGAATTTCTCCGGCATCCAACAGACAGATGGTATCGGCCAGAGTAATAGCCTCAAATACATCGTGGGTTACGAGCACTACTGTTTTCTCCTTAAATAACTGCTTATTCAGTAGCTCACCAATCAGCGCTTGTTTGGTTATTGGATCCAATGCCCCGAAGGGTTCGTCCATCAAAATTAGTGGCGGATCATTCGCCATAGCCCGAGCAATTCCTACTCGTTGCTGTTGCCCACCACTTAGCTCGCTGGGGTAACGTTCGCCAACACTTGCATCTAATCCGACTAATCTTAATAATTCATCACTACGGTTCTGCCGATCTTCCTGACTATGCCCCTCTAGTTTTAGTACTAGCTCTATATTTTCTCGGATGGTATAATGCGGAAATAATCCAACTTGCTGAATTACGTAGCCAATGCGTTTACGAAGGTTAGCTACATCTATTTTAGAATTATCCTGACCGGCTATGTATATATTTCCTGACGATGGAGGAATCAGGTAGTTGATCATTTTTAGTAAAGTTGTCTTTCCCGACCCACTAGTGCCCAATAGTGCCAATGTCTGTCCTTCAGCTACTTCCAACGAAACCTGGTTGATTACCGTCTTGTCTCCGTAATTCTTACATACCTTCTCAATATTGATCATAATAGGTTAGTAATCTTGAGTTATCATCCCAAATTATTGATTGTATAGCATGATATTCAATCGCAAATATTTGATAATCAGTTTAATGTAAAAATAACTCTACTTGCCAACACGCAATACCGTTATGAGCAATTTTATAAAAAAAGTTCAACGAAATATTTTATTGTTTCAAATAAGCACTTGAAACCTACCTGTGTGCGGTAATAAAAACGAAGGGTTACTTTTTTCCAAACATTTCAAGCTTATTGCTTTCAAGTTTTTCCACAATAAAACAGGTTATGATCAAGAAGTCGAGAATGATCCTATCACTCGGTTTGGTAGGTATGTTTGGCATCAGTGGCTGTCTTCCAGATGAAGATTTTAGCGATGTAAAAGTTAAAGCACCTTCTCCCAAGGTATCACTTCCGTTGTTTAACACTACGCTTACCGTAGAAGACATGCTTCAAGCTGATGGTGAAACGGGAGCTCTACGAAAAAATGCTGATGAATCTTATAGTCTTTTTTACGAAACAGGAGTACAGTCCGATCCTGTTCGAGAGTATTTTCCGGAATTACCAAGCCAGCAGTTTGCCGAGTCTTTTTCATTAGAAAGGGATGCTCCTATGTTTAATCTTACCCCTCCTCCAGTTACGTTTAACGGCTCTATTCCTTTTGATCTTAACGATTTAACTATTTATGATATTGAAAGTAGTCAGGGCACACTGGGTATTACCATTAGCTCTGACTACCAACATGATGTTGAAGTTAAAGCTACTTTCCCAAATATACTTAGCCCAGATGGGGAGGAATTAGTTCTTGACTTTATTCTTCCGTACTGGAATGGGTCAGGTAACAGTCAGCAAGAAGTAGACTTGACCGGATACCGTATAAATCTATCTGACGGTGAGATCGGGTATGGTATGGAAGTCAGCATTGTTGGATCAGGTCAACCTATCAACTCTACTGATGAGATAAATTTTAACTTTTCATTGGATGGTCTAGACTTTGAGTTTATATCGGGAAATTTTTCCGGAATACAAGTTCCAATAGGTGCTGATACGCTCGAAATTCAAGCACTAAATGGGGTAGTAGATGGTCGTATAGCTACTAATCCTCGGATGACATTATCGTTTACAAACTCTTATGGTGTGCCCGTATCTCCTGATTTTAGCCAGTTGTACATCGGACAGATTGATGGTAATGTGGTTCGACTGCGAGACTCTCCAGGATACGAGTTCTTTGACGGAGGCTTCACCATTCCGTATCTGGAAAATCGTAATGCTACAGTTGAGGCAGAAACATATGAAATTAACGACGAAACCTCAAATATCACTGAAGCATTTGAGAATATCCCTTCCGGATTAGCCTACAGATTTGGTTTTGCGCTGAGTAGTGGAGAAAATGACACCAGCTTCGTTTCTGCGAATAGCCAGATAGAAGTGGGGGTTGGGTTAGAGTTACCTCTGGAGGCTGGCTTTGATCTTACGTTAGAAGACTCCATTGACGTGTCTTTTTCCGAACTAGAAGATGTGAAGGAGTTGAAGATGCTATTAAAGACGGAAAATGACTTTCCAATTGATGCCAATCTGCAAGTTTTTTTCCTAGATGGCAACGGCAGTATCATAAACGATGGCAATGGAGAGCCAATTAGCCTTTTTGAAGGAGAAGAAAAGCTACTCATAGCTGCCGAGATTATTAACTCAAACACTGGCGAAACCTTAGCTGCTAATAGAGACTTACCGCTATCGGCTACTATCGGCCAGGATAAATTTGAGAAAATCAGAGAGGCTACTCAACTACTGGTACGAGCAAATCTTAACAGTGTAAGTGAAGAGAGTAACCGAATTAAGCTATACTCATTCTACTCAATTCGCTTCAGCCTGGCAGCGCAGGTTCAGGCTTCATTTGACTCAGAATAATTGAACCACAATATCCATGAAATATAATTACTCCCTCATTGCTATGCTAGTGATCTTACTAGCAACTTCCCGCGGATATGCCCAGCAAGAACTGACGTTACATTTGCTAGATAATGTTTTTCAGGCATCTCACACTAATCCAGCGTTTGTTCCTCGTAACAATATACACGTTTCAGTAGCATCCTCTTTTCATCTGTCCCTCAAAAACTCTGGTTTTACCTACAACCAGTTGGCAGCTAATATTGAGGAGGATGAAACCGGACAGAGAATATTAGATATAGAGAGATTATACGAGAATTTAAATCTTAGTGGCAACGACTACATCCACTTCAGTGGTGATATCGATCTATTCGCGCTTTCATTTAAAGCAGCTAAGAATCGTTTCTCACTAAACGTTACTGAGCACTTTTTCGGTAGACAGCGCTACGACAAAAGTATCCTTCAATTTGCCGTTCAGGGAAATGAGCCAGGGCAAACCCTACAGTTGGGAAATTACGAAACCGACGGAATTCATTACCGGGAGATAGGAATTGGCTTTAACCGTCCGTTCTTAACTGACAATAAGTTAGTAGTAGGAACCCGAGTGAAAGCTTTATTTGGCCTTGCTAATATTCAAACAGAAGAGGCTAATATTTCATTAACTACCGGAACCGAACAGGAATTATACGCCATAACCACGAATGCCAACGTTCGGGTAAATACCTCAGGTACTACCCTGATGGAAGACGATGCCGTTGCTTATGCTACCAATATGGGTAATAGTGGTTTCGGCATAGACTTAGGAGGTACTTATCAGCTTAACGATCAGATTTCGTTTGCAGCATCAGTTATTAATTTGGGAATGATTTCCTGGAAAGAAGATGCGCAAACTATCTCTTCCAACGGCACCTTTACCTTTACCGGGGTTGATAACGAGAACTTGCTTACCGAAGGGTTTAATATTGATGTGCAGCAGCTCACTGATTCAATTGCCGATATCTACGAATTTGAAGAAGAAGCTACCACCTACTCAACTAGTCTTCCTACGCAAGTATACTTGACTGGTCATTATCAGCTAGCTACTCGTACTATAGCCTCAGCTACGCTCTATGCTGATTTCTATCAGTCGTCAAGAAGGAGCCTTTCAGTAGGAGTTAAGCAGGACGTTGGGCGTTGGCTACAGGCTGCTGCTACTTATTCTTTACAAGCTAGATCGTATAATAACTTAGGATTAGGACTAGCTATGACTACCGGGCCGAAAGGGCTACAGTTATATTTCGCTACCGACAATATTTTAGCATTAGCCGATGTTGGTAACGCCAAAGTAATCAACGCCCGAGCCGGATTTAATTTCGTTTTCTAAACAAGAAATACAGTAAAGTCGCTCCAACCCCTGCGGCTAATAGGTACATAATGTTTTTGAGCGAAGTTGTATTCGTCAGGTAAGGAGCCGCTACCTTGCGGTAGTTTATGCGCGGACGAGGAAATCTACCTAATGTAAGCCAAGGCTGATCTTGCACCCGAATGATAATGGCCTGCCGATTTTTGTAAAAAGATCGGTTGAGTTGAACTAAGGTATTCCAACCAGGACGCATGGGCCAGCGAGCGTTCAGCAGACTGAAAAAGGACTTTTGATTGGGAAAGCAGATAATAAGGTCACCTTCGTGATCATTAGAAACCCGCACATCACCGTTACTACTACTCAGCGTAAGATCAGCAACAACCTCAATAGGTTTTTCCCCAAAAGTATCAGACATAGGTTAGAAATAAACTAGTAGTTGAAAAAATTAGAGTGAAAAGGATGAATTCTTTTCACTCTTTTTGTTTTAGCTATTTTTGCTATTCGTAGTACGTACCCGAATAGTACCGTTCATTTTCCAATGAGCGTGATCAGCGTCTCCGTTTCCGCTAGCTTTGCTGGGTACATAAAGATCAAAATCATCAAACTCGTAGGTGATTTCCGCGTCTCTTCCCGTTAATTTGTCGTACAAACCTATGGCAAGTTCAGGCCATGTTTTTGTTTCTTCTTGTGCCATTTTAATATAAGATTAAGTAAAAAAATTGATCTAACTGCCTAGACTAATAAGTATGAAGTGCATAAAATGTTCAACTTATATAAAAATAATTTAAACAAAAAACTAAATCAAAGAGTGAGTCTGTTCGTTAATTATTAAGTAACTTACTGTAGAATCAATCCACTACCAACCCGATGAAGCGATTTTTAACTATCATTATATTTGCTGCTTACAGCCAGACAGTAGTAGCCCAATTTGAATTACTTGGCACAGCAGACTACATGCCCTCCGGATGTATTATGCTCACTCCCAATGAGCGTTACGCCGAAGGCATTGCCTACAGTACCAGTAAGTTAGACTTACGCGGTTACTTCGAAATTGAATTTGACATTTACTTAGGAGATAAAGACGAACTGGGGGCTGACGGCATTGCTTTTGTTATCCATGACGATCCTCGTGAGTTTAGGGCCTTTGGTACAGTGGGAGAAGGTATTGGCTACGGCCGTTTTAATCCCAACTTTGTATCCGGCAATTTTATAGCTCCCTCAGTCGCTGTTGAGTTCGATACCTACCAAAATGAGTTTCAGAATGACCCTTTTAGAGATAATGTAGCATTTTTAGAAAACGGAAGTAGTTATCACACTGAGTATTGGAATAACGAAGATCAGAACTTTAATCTGGAAGACGACCAAATGCATAATTTTCGCTTCAGTTGGAATCCGGAAACCTACGAAATCATCGTGAGACTGGACAATACGGTGGTGTATCAGGGTAACAAGAATATTGTAGAGGATATTTTTAATGGTAACACTGAGGTGATCTGGGGTTTCACTGCTTCTACTGGCAATAAGTATAACCTACAATACTTCTGCTTCCGTCGCATTGCCTACCAACCGGAACCAACGATCAGCTCAGAACAACTAGCAACCGAGTTTACGGAGGATTAGCTGCCTCGATGCCCTGACTGAAATAATCTACTTTTTCTTACAGAAAATAGTTCTGGCCTATTTACCACTGTAGCGTTGCTGATTAGAAGGTAACTTTACCAGATGTTTCGGTGGCTGCCTTATCCTTTTCTACGGTTTACTCCCTTTTTCATTTTGGGAATTGCGCTAGCCCAATACGTGACCACCGAACTGGCAATAGCGAGTTTGGTCAGTCTGTTTCTTACTTATTGCGTTGCTACTTTCTTACTTCCCAAAGTCATCTTCTCCCGCTATCATCCAGTGGTAGCGCTGGTAGCAGCAACTATTCTAGTGCTATTAGGAATATTGAGAACGCAGCAAACCGATGAATCCCGTCAGGATGATCACCTACTTCACTTTACTGATACGGCTGATTATTACGTCGCAACAGTTATAGACTATCCTGAACCCAAGAAAAATTCCTATAAAAATACACTCGATATAGATTTTGTCTTTTCAACTGAAGGACAAAAAAATCCACTAACAGCAGAGGTAATTGTGTACCAACCAAAAACTGATAGCAGCCAACTTCTACAATTTGGCGACCGCATTTTAGTAAAGGGATTGCCTCGTGAAATTGAATCACCTAAAAATCCGGCAGAATTTGATTATCGGCAGTTTCTCGCATATCAGGGTATCTATCACCAGCAGTATCTGCGAGCAGAGAACTCGATAAGGATCGCCTCAAACACTCAGCCTAACTGGAAGGGTATTGCCAGTAAGTGGCGAAATCAGTGCAGGGAAATTATATTGCAGTATGTTCCCAACCGAGAAGCCCAGGGCATTGCGCTAGCCATTACCCTAGGACTGAAAAGACATCTGGAACAAGAAGTGCAAACGGCCTACGCAGCGGCCGGGGCCATGCACATACTAGCGGTATCGGGCTTACATGTAGGCATTATCTACCTAATTGTTAGTTTTTTGTTTAAGCCACTTAGTCAACTACCCAAATTTGGGGTTGCTACTCATGCTTTGGTATGTATTCTATTCCTTTGGATATACGCAGCCTTAACTGGCTTCTCACCTTCGGTACAACGAGCAGCGGTTATGTTCACGTTTGTTATCGTTGGAACGGCAATTCACCGTCAATCCAGTATATACAATACGCTAGCTTGTTCAGCTTTCTTTTTACTCTGGATTAATCCTTACCTGGTATATTCGGTGGGATTTCAGCTTTCCTACTTAGCAGTGTTTGGAATTGTTTATCTGCAGCCACGCATAGCCGCTTGGGTAAACCCCTACAATAAGCTACTAAATTACTTCTGGCAACTTACGGCAGTGTCTATTGCCGCCCAACTGGCAACATTTCCGCTTAGCCTTTATTATTTCCATCAGTTTCCGACCTACTTTTGGTTATCAAATATTGTGGTCATACCAGCAGCATTGGTTATGCTTCCTCTTGGGTTGATGACGTTAGTCGCCGGCTTAGCTTTTCCCACTTTAGCTAAAGTGGTAGGTTTGCTGTTAGGAACATTTATTGAATTCATCAACGCTTCGGTATCCTTCATTCAGCAACTACCGGGAAGTACAGTAGAAAGAATTTCCATCTCCTCCTTACAAACTTGGCTACTGTATTTCGTGATTATTTTTCTGCTGGCATTATTCCATTATCGTCAGTTACGCTACCTTACGATGATAGTAGTATCACTACTTTTCGTCGTTACCATCCAAGTAATAAACTTCTACCAACAAAGTCAGGAGGTTAGCATGACTGTTTACCACGTTAAAGATGATACGCATCTGGATTTTACGAATGGCTTCAATAATCTACATTTAGGCGAATGGAACAGCAGTGCCGAATACCACGTACTAGCCAATCATATTCAAAAAGGAGTAAAGACAAAGTTTCTTAGTGGCTCAGTCTCCAGAGATGAAATACAACGACGATCGCTGGAGGGTATTGAGTTGATTGAGTTCCAGGGAAAGCTAGTAGCGGTAATTCACGAAAAGCTACCCCGAAAGAGGCTAAGGGAGTCTATCCACGTGGATTATCTGATTGTAGCTAAAAACTCTGTTCGCAATCTTTCGGTGATCGGCAGCTATTTCCGCTATGATCAGCTAATTATTGATGGCACCAACAGCTACTACGTAGCCCGACAGCTAGCGGAGGAAGCCGAACAAAAACATATTCCTTACCACTCGGTTCCGGTACAAGGCGCACTAACCATCAACTGGAAACCTTGACCGATATTCCAATTTATTTCTCCGATCAGTATCTGTATGTTTTACCTGAACATCATCGCTTCCCGATAGATAAGTACATCTTAGCCAAAGAGCAGTTAGTGTATCAAAATATTATTCAGGAAAGTCAATTGGTTGATCCGGGTTTATGTTCCGAAGAAGATATTTTGCGGGTTCATACATCGGACTATTGGCAAGCAGTAAAAACGCTATCATTACCACCACGCATGGTGCGACGTATTGGTTTGCCGAATACCGAAACTTCGGTTAAGCGAGCCCGGAATAGTGTGGCTGGTACTATTGCTGCCGCAGAATCGGCACTGGAAGTGGGACTTGGTGTTAATCTGGCGGGAGGAACCCATCATGCCTACGCTGACCGAGGAGAAGGTTTCAGTACACTCAATGATATTGCCATTGCCAGTCGGCGATTGCTCGCCAAGCAACTGGTAGAACGTATTTTAATTATTGATTTGGACGTGCATCAAGGTAACGGAAATGCGGTCATTTTTCAGGATGATCCGGCAGTGTTTACTTTCAGTATGCACGGCCAGGACAACTATCCGCTAAAGAAAGAACAGTCGGATTGGGATATTGCTTTACCTACCGGCACCGACGATGATGCGTATTTAAGTGTTTTGGAAGAGGCTTTGCCCAAGCTCTTTGACCGTCAACAACCGAAACTAGTTTTTTACCAATCGGGGGTAGATGTGTTAGCTACGGATAGGCTGGGCAAATTATCACTTACCAAAGCCGGTTGTCGCCGTCGCGATGAACTAGTATTTGAAGCCTGCTCTAACAACCAAATTCCCGTAGTTACCACGATGGGCGGCGGCTACTCCGAACGCATGGCCGACATCGTAGATGCTCACTGCAATACCATTGAGGCTGGGTTAGGTATTTTTTTAGGTTAAATTGCTCCAAGTGCCATTCTAGTACTTTTTTAAATACCACTCCGTGAGCTTCCATTCTTTATCTAAATCAATTCTGTAGTCAAAGCTTCTGTCATAGTCTTCATCTCTGATCAACTTTCGTAGAAATATATCGGTTTTATCAGGGTTGAATACTCGCCAGATTAATTCCTGGGTTTCATTCCATGTGACTCTAGCCAAAAATAGCGCATTTGGCTTAATAGGAATATCTCCTTTGATCTCTAAATCTAACCAATCACCAAACTCCTCAATTATTTGCATTTCATCTGCTGATGGCAGACCATCTTCAACTGTATCTTCCAACTGCAACATTATGGAGCAGTGCCAAGCAAATACTTCTTTAGGTTCAAATTCTCTTAGGCCAACATTGATAGTTGCGAATCCTGGTAAATCATCTTGTATAAATTCTAGAATTTGGTGATTTTCTTCAGGTACAACTACCCTATATTCTTTCATAAACTCGATTTAACCTAATAAATACCTGGTTCAAGTTGGAAGACATTAGTACGTTGCTACTCATATAACTTTCCGTGAATAGCTTGTAGCGTATCCAAATCCATCTTGATGACAGCTCGGTCGTAGGTCATTAGTCCATTTACCTCTGATTCTACATCGGTGGTTTGGGTGTAAACGGCAGCGGCTAGCCCCTGTTGCTTGAGAGAATCCAGAGGGAGATAAAGACCACTGTAAGCCATTAATAGGCTATCTGCGGAAGTGGAGGTTTTAAAATGAGTTGGGGCTTTAGATAAATCCGCTACCCACAAGTGATTAGGTACAACTAAGGCTTGTCCGCCAAATTCACCCAGTACAGCCACTCGAGCGTTTTCAACTTCGGGCATATCGGGACCAGGGTAGCTGTGCATATCGCTTACATCTCCGGTACCTAAATCCAGCCACCCACTGGCCGAATTGATCAGGCGAGTGGGGTCATATTCTTTGGCCCAATCGGTGAGTTGAGAGGTATTGTATTGCCCCCACCCTTCATTGAAAACTACCCACATAACGATAGAAGGGTGATTATAGAAATCATCAATTAACTCCTGTAGTTCGGTTTCAAACTGTTCGGCCGATTCGGCGGTACGCTGGATTTCTTCCCCATTACGGCGTACGCGTTCTTCCCCGCTGGGCATATCCTGCCAAACCAGTAACCCCAATTTGTCACACCAGTAGTACCAGCGAGCGGGTTCTACCTTCACGTGCTTACGGGCCATATTAAAGCCCATTTTCTTGGTAATCTCTACATCGTACTTTAATGCCGTATCCGAGGGAGCGGTATACACACCATCGGGCCAGAAACCCTGATCTAGTGGGCCGATGTGAAATAAGGGTTCAATATTTAATAAAAGGCGGTTGTAGCCATCATCGGCTTTATCCACCGCTATTTTACGCATACCAAAGTAACTCTGTATCTGATCTACTACATTGCCATTGCTGTCCCGGAGTTCAACCGTTAAATCATAAAGAAAAGGATTGTCCGGAGACCATAGTTTAGGGGAAGTTATGGCTAAAGAAATAGGTAAGTTATCGTTGCCCTCTTCGCTAGCTACGTCCTGCCCACCATCAGTCGCCACTAATCTAACGTTAGCTGCCGAAGCCTCATCATTAGTTTGGACTTCAACTGTAAGCGTTTCTTCATCAATATTCGGTACAAGCTTTATATGTTCAATATGTGATTCGGGAACTGGTTCCAGCCAAACGGTTTGCCATATCCCGGTGGTTGGTGTGTACCAAATTCCCCGTGGATTAAGCGTCTGCTTACCTGTAGGCTGCTTTCCCTCATCCGTCGGATCCCAAACCTCTACGATCAACTCGTGCTCACTAGCCACGGAGGTGGCTCCGGTAATATTGACTGTAAACGGATCATAACCACCCCGGTGTTCCCCTACTTTCTGTCCGTTCAGCCAAACAGTAGCCTGCCAATCTACCGCTCCAAAATGAAGCAGCAGATGATCAGCTTGCCAGTCGGCAGGAACCTCAAAGGTACGGCGGTACCACAATTTCTCAGTGGGCTGCACCATTTTCTTTACTCCCGAAAGAGACGATTCTATGGGGAATGGAACCAGAATACTTCCTTCGTACTCTACTGGCATACTACCGTCCTTGTCAGTAATGGCGTATTCCCAAAGTCCATTGAGGTTCATCCATTGCTCGCGCACCATCTGGGGGCGGGGGTATTCGGGGTAGGCATTGTTGGGGGCAACATCTTCGGCCCAGCGAGTCATGATAGAAGCCGGCTGAGGTTTCCATTCTGGGGGGGCTTCCTGCTCGGCCTGAGGCTGACAATGAAAGAGAAAGAAAGTAATCAGTAGAAAATAGATGGAATAGCGCATAGGTTGTTGGTCAGTAGGTGTAAAAAACAAGTATACTGGATTTTTTGCTAAAAGTGTAATGTAAAAGTCGTCCCCTCATTGGCTGAAGAGCGCACCGAAATAGCTCCGCGATGCAGCCGCATAATCTGTTGCGACAAGCTTAAACCAATACCAGAGCCATCGGGCTTAGTCGTATAAAAGGGAATAAAAATCTGATCCGCTACCTCAGGAGCTATCCCTAGGCCATTGTCGGAAACTTCCATAATGTCTTCATTATCTTCGGTTCGGTAGGCGTTTAGGCAGATGGTAGGATGAGATGTTTCTCTCAAAGCTTCAGTAGCATTTTTTATTAGGTTGATCAGCACCTGTTCTATCATCTCCAGATCAATGGTGAATGATAACTGAGGCGGCATAACTTTCTGTTCCCAGGCAATATCGCTTTGCTGAAGAGTGGGACTGAACAGGGTATGCACTCGCTGAAACAGATCGGTTATCGCTACCTGACGGAAGTTTGGTTGAGCCACCTGGGTAACGTTACGGTAAGCTTTCACAAAGTTGGCCAATCCCTGACTACGCTCTTCTATTACTCGCAGGCTTTCCAGCAAATCCTGACTGTCTTCTTCGCCCAAGTTCTGTAGTTGCAACATATTTCCCTGTTGGGTTTGTAACAATGTTTGCCGGATCATGCCACTAAGATTGGTAATCGGGATGACGGAGTTCATTATTTCGTGGGTGAGCACCCGGATCAGTTTCTGCCAAGAGGCTAGCTCCTGCTCTTCCAACTCGCGACGTAAATCTTGCAAGGAGATGAGCTTAAAGTATTCGCCCTGTAAGTAGAATTCTGAAGTCTGAAGGGACAACTGCATCAACTGTCCGTCAATTACCACTTTTACGATCACCTTTTTACCAGCTTCCAGCCGTTTCATTTTTTCAAATAGGTTTTCGTTGATAGCTTGTACATCTGATAATTGCAAAAGTAGTGGCTGACGCAGTAATTGCTTAGCCGCCGGATTCACCAGGGTAATCTGGCCTTCCTGACTTAATCCAATTAATGCTATTGAAACGTGTTCAACTACATTCTGTAGGTACTGGTGGTTACTCTCTTTTTCCTGTCGCAGGTGCTGGTAAGTAGCTACTAGCTGATTGTAAGAGTGGGCTAATAACTCACCCGAGCCAAAAGCTGGTCTTTGGTAGGTGTTGGTGAAGTCACCCTGCCGGATGGCAACCACCAAATTCTCTAACTCGCGGTGCGAGCGTTCAATGTAGCGTAGAAGCTCAAAGATCGTAATAATGATGGCTAGCAACAGCCAAATGGATACCAGCCAGAAGTGAGTCTGAGTAACGACGTAAACGGTGGCGTACCCTAGTCCGATAATTAGTGCTAAGCGAAAAATAACATTGAAGCGAAAGAGGGCGTAATGCATTTTACCGAAGTTGAAAATGAATAGTAAACCGGAGATTAATCACGGGTTGGATACTACTATTTTTTTATCTAAATAAATATTTCATCTGCAAAGTAGCTTTCTTTCGCGCAGGTTTCCCGATCTATGATCACTATTGGTAGAAAAGATAAAATTGATTTGCCCGAACTGGTTTTTTTGATGTAGCCCCTAAAGTAGATACGGGTGCCTACGGTTCGGCTTTGCACTGTCACCACGTAGAGATAATTGAACGGGAGGGCGAACAGGTACTGTCGTTTAAGGTGCTGGACCCTACTCATCCAGAATACGATGATAAGCTCATCTTTATAAGCGACTTTAGCGTGACCATGTTTGGGAGTGGGCTATTTCTGCTTGATCTTTTCTTTCAACTTATCCGCTATTGAAGGAGATAGTTCTGCTTTCACGGTGACTGTGGCTACTCCAACCTGGATAATTCCTATCTGTTTAGCTGCGTTCCGGGACAGATCAATGATACGATGAGGATGATACGGACCGCGATCGTTAATAGTAACTGTAACTTCTCGCTGGTTAGACGGATTGATCACCTTTACTTTAGTGCCAAACGGGAGGTAGCGGTGCGCAGCCGTTAAACTATCAGGATGGTATACAGCTCCGCTAGCCGTCCGGTTACCAGCCAGGGAATTGGCGTAATAGGAGGCTTTGCCGCTTTGAATAAAGTTAAAACTAAGCTCATCGACTACCCGCGATGAGCAGGCTAGCACCATCAACCAACTTCCGAAAAACAACACACTTAATTTCATAACCCAACCATTTTGACTGTAAAACACTCATTTTAGTCGGCTATGTAGTGTTAGGCAGGTTTACGCTTTTTCTAATCGATAGAATGCCGTAGGTTTATCCTGTTCCGTACGTTCTTCTACAAATTGCATACCTAAGCGTTCGGCCACCTTACGGGAAGCAGTATGCGGAACATCGCAGCTAGCAATTAGGTACGAAAAACCCAGCTCCTGAAAAGCATAATGAACAATAGCTCGAGAGGCTTCAGTAGCATAACCCTGACCAGTAGCGGTGGGTAGTAATCCATACAGTAATTGTGGTTGATCTTCTTCAAAGAAATACCATAGACCGGCAAATCCTATATACACTTCATCGGTTTTCTGGGCAATTTTCCATAAGCCCCAATGATCATTCTGAAAATGCTGCTCGTTTTGTTCTAGAATTTCTCTAGTTTGAGACTCGGGAATGATCTCATCATCCCACAGAAATTTTCGTACAAACAAATCAGTAAATGTTTGGTGCAGTAGATCCTGATCTGACTGTGAAAATGGGATAAGTCGTAAGCGGGATGTAAGTAAAACTGGTTTCATCCGTCAAAGTTAGCTTTCAGGTTTTGTGCGGCCATCGCTACAGTCTTATCTATACGTTTCTGCCGGGTTTCGGAACGTTTGGCACTGATAATCCACCACAAAATTCCTTTCTTATAGGTGGGAGCAAAGGCTTTAAAGTAACCTTCGGCGGTAGGGTTAGCCGTCAGTGCCTGTTGAAGATCATCGGGAATTTCCAATGCTTCTACCGGGTCGTAGATCGTCCAGAAACCATTCTGCTTGGCAGCCTCAATCTTGGCTAATCCGGCATCAGTCATAAGCTCCTCTTCCAAAAGGTGAGTCACTCGTTCTTTATTCAGCCTACTCCAGGGACTCTTAATATTGCGAGGCGAAAATAGCTGCTTGAATCGTTCGGCATCCAGTTTATTAGGAACGCTGTCAATCCAACCAAAGCAAAGGGCTTCTTCCACCGCTTCATCGTAGGTAACGGTGGGTTTACCGGTATCTTTTTTGTAGTAAACTAACCATACTCCGTCGGAAGTAGCGTGATTTTCAGCCAACCAATCGCGCCACTGCTGACGAGTTTCGGGATAATACTGGGGAAAATCTTTACGGATAGCCATACCAACCTTTACGTTTCCGAGGGGTTTTGGGTCTCCAAATGCTGTACCGATTGTTTGATTTCCTTTAGCTCCTGCTGAATATCGCGCAGCACCGGATTGGAGCTAGATAAGTTCCGTAACTCTTCTTCTCTCAGTCCAAAGCGAGAATCCAGGTAGCCAATAACAACGGAACCAGCTAGGAATAGCACAAACAGGATGGGAATAGAGATATAAATATACCGGAAAATCAACTGACCGAAGGGTTGGTCCCGAAAGGCTTCCATAAACACCACTCCGATCATAAAGAACTGAATGTAGCCAATATACATACGGGCTCGGTCAATGTACACTTTCCAGCGAATAAGGGTTGGTTTGTTCAATTTTATGTGTGACAGCATAGTATTGTAGTTTTTATCAAAGTACGACGAAATACCCTAAAATTATTGTGTTAAGGGCTATCCTTTCTTTGGATTTCGTAACTTCCCCAATAAAGAATAGATATGAGTAACAAGATAATCCGCTGGGGCATGATTGGCGCAGGCGATGTAGCCGAAATAAAGAGCGGTCCGGCCTTTCAGAAAGTAGAGAATTCGAAGTTAGTAGCCCTAATGCGCCGCAATGCTGAAAAAGCGGCTGACTTTGCTCGCCGTCATCAAGTACCCGAGTGGTACACCGATGCTGCTAAAATGCTTGATCAGGCCGATATTAATGCCGTTTATATTGCCACTCCTCCCGACTCTCACCTGGATTACGCCCTCATGGCGCTGGAAGCCGGAAAGGACGTGTATCTGGAAAAGCCAATGGCGATGAGTATAGATGAATGTCAAACTATTAATAAAGTAGTAGCTAAAAGCGGACGCAAGCTAGTAGTAGCCCACTACCGGCGGGCGTTACTAGCTTTTATGAAGGTGAAGAGTTTACTAGAAGACGGTGCCATTGGCCAGCCTAAGCTAGCGCTACTGCGCATACTGCAACCAGCCAATTCTTCTATTATTGCCCAAACCGAAACCAACTGGCGGGTACAACCTGAGGTATCGGGGGGAGGGCTGTTTCACGATATTGCCCCTCACCAGATTGATTTGATGCTAAACTATTTTGGTAATCCGGCCACCTACCAGGGAAATGCTCTTAACCAAGCTCAGTTATACGCCGCCGACGATACAGTAAACGGTTCTATAGTTTTTGAGGATCAGATGTTATTTCAGGGAGTTTGGTGCTTCTCAGCTCCCGAAGCTTTTGCCCAGGAAGAAGTACAGATTATTGGTAGCGAAGGAAAGATTACCTTTACCTTCTACGGCAGCGAGATTCATCTTCAGCAGGGCGACAAGCGTCAAACTTTCTCTTTTGAGCACCCACCCCACATTCAGCAACCGATGATCGAGCAGGTAGTGCGCTACTTCCGAGGCGAACAAGAGAACCCCTGTCCGGGTGAGGTTGGAGAACGAGTAATTCGCATCATGAATGCTTTTACTACGTAGTTTGAAAAGCATTATATTCATAAAAGTGATGCTCCTAAGAATACAGAGTCTATTTCTGTTGCTCGCCCTTTTTCACACTCATACCACTTTAGCTCAGCACCAGAGTGGTTACACCAAGGAAGAAATTTTTGAACAAGCTAAGCGAGAATTTGAGGCTTTTGAGCGTGAACACGGGCATTTTATCCAAATGCCCAATGTAAAAATGCATTACCTAACTTGGGGCGATTCTTCCGATATGCCTCTAGTCTGGTCGCATGGTAGTTTTAGTAATGGGTATGAACTGCGGTACATCGCTGATAGCTTAGTGGCAGTTAGGTACTACGTTATTGCCATAGATTACTACGGCCACGGACAAACCCCAATTCCAGAAAAAGAAGTATCGTTGTACCATATAGCCGATGATATCAAGTACTTAATGGACTCACTAAACATTGAACGAGCCGTAGTTGGTGGCTGGTCAAGGGGTGGATATATTAGCACTGCATTTTACGATGCTTACCCTGAAAGAACGCTAGGCTTAATTTTAGAAGACGGTGGGTCAGTAGCTACCAACTACAATTATCATAGGTTAGATGACGACAGTTTAACGCAACTAATAGCTTCATTCGAAGTAGAAAAATATGTAAAGGCTGATACTACATTTAGTAGCGAACAAGCGGCATTCTTCAGTTTATATGACCAAAACGATACTACTTCCCAGTTCCACTGGCTATCCTACATCAAAAAAGTTTCACCAGAGAAATGGGCTGCAAACCCAAAGTTATTCGATCTATTTCATCACGGCAGTAATGAGCAGATCATGAGTAATATCTTTCGTCCCGCTAACGTTCCACTGTTTGCCGCTTCTATGGCACTAATAGAACCTAGAATTATCTTTCGGAACCTGAACGTACCCGTACTTATCTTAGATGCGACTCATCAAGACGATATTTTTCCGTTTGAGCAAGCGAACCATGCTTTGCAGGCAAATCACTCTGATCTGATTGAGCACATCGTTTATGAAAATACGGGACATGGCATTCATTACGAACAACCTAAACAGTTCGTTCAAGATGTAAAAGAATTTCTAGTCCGGATAAAGAACCATTATAGGCCAAATTAATAACTTTACCCCCTCCCCCGCTGTCTGGGTGAGGTAAGTGGTAGTTCGTATATTGTTACATAACGTCAAAACAGCAAACAGTAAATTTATGTATAGTGTTATTATCCGCGATCATATGATGATTGCTCATTCTTTCGACAGTGAGGCCTTCGGGCCGGCCCAGAACCTACACGGAGCCACCTACGTAGTGGATGCCGAATTTAAAGCTGAACAGTTAGACGAGAACAGTATTGTCATCGACATTGATATTGCTACCAAAGAACTACAAAAAGCGTTAGCTCCGCTGAAGTATCAGAACTTGGATGAGCTAGAACAGTTTAAAGGCAAACTAACTACTACTGAGTTCTTGGCTAAACACGTTCACGATACCATTAGTCAGGCCGTACACGACCGATTTAGCGGCAGCCTTAAAGTTACACTGGGCGAGTCGCACGTAGCCTGGGCTACTTATGAGGCTCCGGTAGCCTAGCACATGCCCCGCCCCTGGTATTTTGTATTGCCGGAAGAAAAAGAGCAGCCCTCCGGCGGAAATATCTATAACGACCGTATAATCAAAGCACTTGCTCAGTGGGGGCAGGTGGTAAACATTATTTCGGTAGATGAATACCGGGAGGCCGTTCATAAAAATCAGCCTGGCATCTATTGGGTAGATACTCTAGTAATGAATAAAATCCAGGATGTACTGTCTACTCGTATTACCCAGTTGCACTCACTGCTGATCGTTCACCATCTGGAAAGTCTGGCTCCGCCTCCAGGACAATCAGCAGAAGTACTTCAGGCTAAGGAAAAGCCTTTTTTAACATGGTTTGATGGTTTTCTGGCTACTAGTAACTTCACTCGAGATTATATGCTAGAGCAAGGGTTCTCTCAACCCATTTTAGTTACAGAACCAGGAGTAGATATTGTTCATGATCAAGCATTTGCCCGCCAACGTACTACCGAAAGCATCAAAGCTCTTATGGTGGCTAATCTGGTAGAGCGCAAAGGCGTTCTTCCTTGGTTGCAATACCTAACACAGCAGTTGGAACGAACTGATCGATTTACGCTTACCATTATAGGCCGAACAGATATTGAGCCAAACTATGCCCAACAGTGCTTACAGCTAATTCAGAAACATCCGCTTTTAAAAAGTTGTGTAACAGTAGCAGGTAATCAATCTCCCGAGCAGATGCCCACTTTTTATCAGTCGGCTAATCTGTTTATTTCTACCGCCCGTATGGAAACTTTCGGAATGGCTATACAGGAGGCAAGAAGTTATCGGTTACCTGTACTACTACTAAAGGGAGGATACAGTGCGCAACATGTTTTGTCTGACCCAGCCGGATTCGCCTTCCACGATATTGCGGTGCTGAGCAATTTTTTCCTGAATTTGGTACGGGAACCGACAAAATTTACTACTTTATACCAGCAAGCCCAGCAGCGTTCCCCCCAATACCACACGTGGGAGCAAAGTGCCGAATGGCTTATACAGCAGTTTGACCAATTTTTTGACTATGCACCTTGACTATAACGATCCCATTGTCTGGCTGAACCATCGGTACGAATGTGATGTGAAAGCCCGCAATGCTAGTGTTGAAGAAAAATTTTTATCCTTCTTCAAGCCCCACGAATCAGTGCTACATGTTACCGATGCCGGTGCGGGTACAGGCACTAATGTTTGCTACTATTTTGATAAGTTTAAACATCAGCAGGAGTGGACATTAATTGAGCAGCACGATTCACTAGTGCAAGCCTGTCGCCAACGGTTGCGCAAGTTTGCTGATAAAAATGGATACTACTGGGATGAGCAGGAGGATCAGGCCCAATTGATTGCGAACGATAAACGCGCGCTTATTCGCTTTGTAAACGGTAATGTAGATAATCTGGAAGAACTGATTAATTTGGAAGAAGCCGATGTACTAGTAGCAAATGCCTTCTTTGATTTGATTTCTTTTGATCAGTTTGATGCGATGGTAGAGAAATTAGCGCAAAATAACGTAGCCTTTCTATCTACACTTAACTACTACGAAACCTCGTTTTATCCGTTTATGGAAGAAGATCACCAGGTGGTGCGCTGGTATCACATGCATATGAAGCGTCCCCAACCCTTCGGTATTGCTATGGGCGCCGACTGCTGCGAAGAAATGCTCGACCTGCTAACTCAACACCGCCTGATGATCGAGCAGGAAAGTAGCCAGTGGCATCTGAAGCGAGGAAGCACCACCATGCAGCATTATATTCTTCACTTTATGGAAAATGCATTGAACGAACTAAGTTTAACCAAAGAAGAACGAAAACTCTGCCAGCACTGGTTCAATCAGCGCAAGCAGCAACTACACGACCGCACCCTAGAAGTTATCGTAGATCACAACGATATTTTCGCTACCGAATAAGGGCTATAGCGTAACCCGGGTCACGGCATTATTTCTTACCTATTTCCTTGAAATTAACAAACCACTAGCCAAGCTTCATTGATTACTCCTCAATAGCGGTTGGCTCGGTCCATTTGTCGTCTTCGCGGATGAGTTCGATGAGTTCATCTACGGCCTGTTCGGAAGGAACGCTGCGCTTTACTACTTCCTGCCCACGGTAGAGGGTGATTTTTCCTTTTCCTGAACCGACGTAGCCGTAGTCGGCATCAGCCATTTCGCCGGGCCCGTTCACAATGCAGCCCATTATCCCGATTTTCACTCCCTTCAGATGGTCAGTACGCTGCCGGATCATGGCGGTGGTTTCCTGTAGATCAAACAGTGTGCGACCGCAGGATGGACAAGAGATGTATTCGGTTTTGGACATGCGGGTACGGGCCGCTTGCAAAATACCGAAGGAGATACTATTGTTTCGTTTAATTTGACTTAGCTGCTCATCCCGACCGTCAGTAAGTGGAGTACTGAGCATAATTCCGTCACCCAAGCCATCAATCAGTAATCCGCCCACGTCGGTAGCCGCGTGGAGCTGAAGCTGCTCATCGTTGACTTCGGTATATTTTCTGAGCACGATTACCGGAGTGGTAATCTGCTGCTCCAGTAACCCGAAGAAAAAGCGCCGTTGCTCAGGCATCGCGTGTTGGTTTTCGGTGTCCAGCAGCAATACCAGCGTAGCATCATCTTTCAAGGTTTGCATCAGCCCTTCTCCCCAATCTTCCAACCGGATGTGCAGAAAGTTTAGCTGGGCGTGGCGTGTATCAGTCCGCTGGTATTCCTCCAGTGTCCGAAACAGTGGATACTTATTTTGCTGATCTTCGTGTTGGTACCACACGTTAACATCCCGAATCTCTTTGAGTCCATTCGGTAGCATGAAATCAATGGGCTGCTGGCCGGTATATACGTAGTCGCAACCCTGGTCATTCATGGTCCACTTATCCAGTTCGGGCAGATAAAAGTGTCCAACATGCTTCAAATCGTGGTAACTCCATTCACTGATGGCCGATACATCCACAATTACCCGAGGCACATTATCACCCCCTATGTTGGCTACTTCCTGCGTACGGCGGCGGGAATAACTATACGGATCTTTTGGAATCTCTTCTATCGGAGGAATAGGCTGGTGAGGTGCCCGGTCATCGTACCGCTTTACAAGATGATAAGCTACCGGCACTTCGTATTCCGGCTCTTCAGTAAGCGATACCCGAACGGTATCGCCTAGCCCATCTTCCAATAAGGCACCAATGCCTACAGCCGATTTAATACGTCCGTCTTCCCCATCGCCGGCTTCGGTCACTCCCAAGTGTAGCGGGTAGGGCTCCAACCCTTCTTCGTCCAGCTTCTGTACCAGCAGTCGGTAGGCTTGCACCATTATCTGAGTATTACTGGCTTTCATAGAAAGCACTACGTCGTAGTAATTCAAATCCTCACAGATGCGGAGAAATTCCAGGGCTGATTCAACCATGCCCAGCGGCGTATCACCGTAGCGGCTCATAATCCGATCGGATAGCGACCCATGGTTGGTTCCAATCCGCATGGCGGTGCCGTATTCTTTACAAATTTTTACCAGCGGAGTAAAACGCTCGCGAATGCGGTCAATCTCGGCCTGGTAGCTAGCATCGTTGTATTCAATCGTTTCAAATTTCTTCTTATCAGCGTAATTACCGGGATTGATTCGCACCTTTTCTACAATCCGGGCGGCTAGTTCGGCTGCATTAGGGGTAAAGTGAATATCAGCAATCAGCGGAGTATCGTGCCCCAGTTTTCGCAGCTCCTTCCGGATATTCTCCAGATTCTGGGCTTCTTTTAGGCTGGGAGCCGTAATACGAATGTATTCGCAACCAGCCTCAATCATCCGTAGGCACTGCTGCACTGAACCTTCCGTGTCCATCGTATCGACGGTAGTCATAGATTGCACCCGGATGGGGTTGGTTCCGCCTAATGGTAACCCACCAATATCAACCACTCTGGATGGTCGACGAATATATTCCGTCAGACTTTGACAGTACGATTGAAAGGAAGCGATTTCAGAAGCAAGCATATTGTAAATAGTGTTATGTTGTTTTTGTGTTAATGTGTTATAGTTTATGATCTTCGAAAAGGTCCTCAGAACTATGCACTCAATACACGTTAACACCGCGCGGTGGTCGCCATAGAACTTTAACACTATAACACCAACATTTGTTGCTATGGCAAATAAATCAAATTTTATCCTATATCGCCTAACTGCGGGCGCATCAAAATTTCTTCTACTACGGTTCGTTCGGAGAGACGGTAGGCGTTGAGTACTACTTCAGCCACGTCTTCAGGGGGCATAAAGCGAGACTCGGGTAAATCGCTACCAGCCCAGCTATTAGTGAGGGTAGCTCCCGGTAGAATAGACGTTACCCGAATGTTGTGAGGCTTCATTTCTTCGCGCAGCACCTTGCTCATGCCCAGCATAGCAAACTTACTGATGCAGTACGATCCACCGTTGGTATACGCGGTGATACTAGCAGTAGAGCAGATGTTGAAAACATGTCCGCGCTTAGCCTCCACCATGGGTGGAAGCAACGCCCGGGGTAAATAATAGGCACTGTACAGGTTGGTTTCAATTTGCTTTTCCAGCGCCCCTTCCTCTTCTTGGTGGATCTGACCCGGAATAAACACTCCTGCATTATTGATCAGTACTTCCACCGGATTTCCTGCTTCGGTTACCATTTCAGCAAAGGCCAGTACTTCAGCTTTTTTAGAAACATCAGTCGGGCGAATATACACTTCAATCTCCGGATGGGCTGAGGTAAGCTCTTGTTTCAACTGCTGTAAGTCAGCTTCGGTGCGGGAGCAAAGTGCCAGGGAAAAGCCCTCTGCAGCAAAACCTTGCGCTAGTGCTTTGCCTATTCCCTTACCGGCTCCGGTAATTACCACTAATTTTTTCATAAACGTATAATTTCTAGTTACGTAGAACCATTTATCAATTTAGTGTTATAGTTTTATAGTGTTTAGGTTTTGGAGCGTTACCATGAGCAAAGTTTATAAATGCATAAACACCCGGTACTAAAACATCTAAACACTTTAAAACTAAAACACAATAACACTTGAGTTTTTTTATGAAAAGCATTGGCTCTTACTTATTGTTCATCGGCACTTTGTTCAGCCGGATGGAGGCGTTCAATATCTACGTGAAGCGCACCATTGATGAAGCGGTGAAAATCGGGATTAATTCTCTTACATTGGTGGCTATTGTCTCTACGTTTATAGGCATGGTATCCACCATTCAAACAGCGGCTAACTTGGTTAGTGCGTTTATTCCTAAAAGTGTAGTTAGTCTGGTAGTGCGCGACATGACCGTACTGGAACTCGCCCCTACCATCACATCAGTGGTGTTAGCCGGGAAGGTAGGTTCTAACATCGCTGGAGAACTAGGCACCATGCGTATTTCCGAGCAGATAGACGCCCTGGAAGTGATGGGTATTAACTCAGCTTCTTATCTGATTGTGCCTAAAGTGCTAGGAGCAATGTTGATGTTTCCTTTGTTAGTAATTGTAGCGGGCTTTTTATCACTATACGGTGGTTATCTCATTGGAACGTTTACTGGTGTAGTAACCGGTCAGGAATATGTAGCCGGACTACGTACCGAGTTTCAGCAGTATAACGTATTTGTGGCTTTGGTAAAGTCCGTTGTTTTTGCATTCTTGATTTCTACAGTTTCGGCTTATCAAGGATACTTTACTCGCGGAGGAGCATTGGAAGTAGGTCAGGCCAGTACTAAGGCGGTGACTAATAGTTGTATTGCTGTGCTTGTTGCGGATTACGTAGTAGTAAGTGTTTTACTCCAATGAGTGATGAGTAATAACCCATATTATTCATCATCCATCAATCATTAAATTATGATTCGTATTGAGAATATTTCTAAAGCCTTTAGTGGAAAAACGATTCTTGACGGTATCAGTGGGGTATTTGAAAAGGGGCAAACCAATTTGATTATTGGAGCCAGCGGCACCGGAAAGAGTGTGTTACTGAAGTGTATCGTTGGCTTGGTTCGTCCTGATCTGGGAACGGTTTACTATAACGACCGGGATTTTACCCACGCCAATAAGGACTTAAAAACCGAAATTCGGCGAGAAATTGGAATGCTCTTCCAAGGGGTAGCTCTGTTTGACTCGCTGAATGTAGAAAATAACGTCAAATTTCCACTGGATACACTTACTGATATGCCCGAAGACGAAAAACTCGACCGGGTAAATTTCTGTCTGAAGCGGGTTGGATTGGAAGGTTCTAACAAGAAAATGCCCTCAGAACTTAGTGGAGGTATGCAGAAGCGAGTGGGCATTGCCCGAGCTATTGTGAATGATGTTGATTACCTTTTCTGTGATGAACCTAACTCTGGCCTTGATCCGCAAACGTCAGTACTGATTGATGATTTAATTAAAGAAATTACGGAAGAGTTTAATACCACTACCATTGTGGTAACCCACGACATGAACTCGGTGATTGGTATTGGCGATCATATTCTGTTTTTATACAAAGGGCACAAGCTTTGGGAAGGAAGCAACAAGACCATTTTGGATACTGATGTGCAGGAATTGCGCGACTTTTTATTTGCTAACAAATTAATGAAGGCCGGAGCTACTTTTTAAGCAATCTCTTCGTTGTACTTTTTAATTATCAATTCACCACGCCAGCCACGCATTCACCGTGCTTAGCTGGGATATTTAACTCGACTATTTTTTTATGGATTCTTTGCAAATTCCCGCTACGGCCACCACTCCCGAAATACAACTAGATCAACAAACCGGTCACCTGGCAGTTCGGGGTATATCTGACGAAGAAGATGCTTTAGGTTTTTATTTTCCGGTGCTTCAGTGGATGGACACCTACGTCCAGAATCCGGCCGATAACACTGTGTTGGATATCCAACTAAAGTACTTTAACACCGCTTCGGCCAAGGCATTGTTTGAGCTTATTAAAAGATTGAAAACTGCGCAAAAAACCGGTAAATTAGTGGAAGTCAACTGGTTTTACAATGCTAAAGATCCGGTCTTGAAGGAAGACATTGAACAATTTCGCGACCTACTCTCAGTACCTATTAACGTTACTCCTTCTTAGTTGAGCTTTTGATTGCTACCAAGATAGTATAAAGTAAGAAGGGAGAATAAGCTACCTTATAACGAATAAGGGTACCAAAATTAGGAGTTGACAAAGCTAACAAAACGCCCAGTAGTGTAGCGTAAATAAGCCCGGCTATCAACCATAACTTTATCTCCTGCCGGATACGGCTGAGATGACCTACCTTCCGTAAAGCAACAACCGCCAAAATTAGCAACAATAGATTTTCCACTCCCGCCAAATGCTGCAATGGTGAACTAGTTTCAAATAACAGTGGACGAAACCAGGCCGAGAATAGAGCAACTGGAGCGTTTAGTAGTATGCTGCCAAGGGCAGGTTGCAGATTGAAGAAGTGGATGATATTTCCGGGGTCAGACATGCTCACAAATGCATCGTGGTTTTTCACTATTACCCCGAGGAATCGGTCTAAGTTGAGGTTGGGATGTAGCAAAGTGGCGAGCAGTATCAACGTCCCAAATATTGCCACCACTTTGCCTACCAAATAAGTACGAGCAAAGCCTGTCCTTCCGCTAATAGCAATGCTAATTAACAAAGGAATCAGCACCGCTGCGTAGTAGTACTTCATGATCCAGAGACCATAAGCAGCAACAATCCAACCTAAAAATCGTGTTCCCCACCCTTTTGACCCGATACTAAAATAGAATCTCAGTGCTTCGGCAACTAAAAAGCTAATAATGCCTACCGCAATAGTTTCCTTCAAAATACCTGAACTCCAGAACACAAAAGAGGGAAATCCTAGCCAAGCAATACTCACTGCTTGTTCGGTCTTCGGGAATAGTTGCACTAATGACTGCCCCAGATACCAGACACCTGCAAACGAAAGAGTGGTAATATAAGCGGAAATCAACCAGTAATTATCTTGGGTAGCTAAACAGCCTATACTAATGATTTTACTCATTAACAAGGCCCGAGGCTGCTGGATGTACATCAGTAAATCCGGCAAATATTGGGGATCGAACCAGCTCAGCAGGTAATTTTCCCAGTTGAACCGTGCCAGGTCAGCCAGCATGCTTCCATCTGAAAAGTAGTTCCAGGTGTCGCCTCCGGGATAGTAGTAGAGATAGAGCAGGCCTACCGACCAGCCACACAGAAGCCGTATTCCTAAAGCTGGCAAAAACCAACGAGCCATTGGTCTTTCTTTGATACGGTGGTACCAAAAAAAGATGATGCCAATATGAAGGCAACTATGGAGCAGAGTAATCCACAGCGGGCTAGTTTTTCAGGGTTAGGCGATAAAGAAACAAACAAATGGTGTTTTTTCATAACCTCCGAACCAATACTGCATTTCAGGCACTGTTTTTTGGAGCAAAAATGCTGATGAAGTTCAATTAGCCCCTGCGAATCAAGGGCAGACTCTTGAGGAAAACCCAGCTGTGCGTATTTTTTGGTTATCTGATTTTTCTCAGCGGGTAACTGCCTTAAACACTCCCACGCGTGTTGCTGATACTGCGCATCTCGATAATACATGCCGTAAGCCGAAAGCAGTGGAACCACAGTGTTGATTAGCAGAACCGCTATACTCCCCTTTCCAATTGGCTGTACATTGCCTTCCAGAAGACTAAACTTTCTAAGGTATTCGTCAACCGATAGCATCTGTACTAGCCAGGATAGATTTGCCTCCCACTTTCCGAGCAATTGAGTTACCTGCTTGATCCTTACATGCGGCATATTTGCCGGACGCATACGGCTGTAGCGCCACGCCGACGTACTCATTCGGTTTTGAGTGAGTTCCGGCGGTTGAGTGATCCAGTTCTGAGATGCATATTTACTTAAACCAGCCTGCTGAAGGAAGACTGTCTGTAGCTGTAGTTGATTTTCATACCACTTCTTAACCCATCGTAGCGGTAACGCTAAAGCTAACTGCTGCATTGCCTCCTGATTGGTTTTAAACCCAAAGCCTTTAAGCAGCCATTGGTAGCTCGTCTCCTCCCAGTTTCCACCATTCGCTTCTAGCTGGTTCAGAATTTCGTTAGCTTTTCGTTCCAGACGTTGGGCTGCGACTCGCTCAATCTGCGATATTTTAGTAATTTCTGCTACTCGGGAAACTTGCAAAGCACAAGAAATAAACGGTTGTTGACTATCTAGTAAAGACTGACTTCTAAGAAGTACCGAGTGATCAACTCGCTGTTTAAGCTCCAGCGTAGGGATGGGAGTACCATCAAGGCGAAATACCTCCTGATCATGCTGCCATACTACGTGCAGTACTACTCGGTTATAAGCAGAATCATTTTGATGACCGTGACGGTCCCAGTCCGATGACCTGATGTGTATTTCTACCGAACCACACCATTCCAGATCGCCAATCAGTAATCGAGCCTGGGCAAAATCAGGTCCGGCATTTGAGTTCAGAGTTCCTACCGAACGAATAATTATTGGCTTTTGCTGCACCGTTTGCAATCCAGCACGATCAAAGGACTGATGCTGCCACACATAATGGAGAACTTCTTCTTTCAAGTTTTTACCCGAATAATAGGGATAAAGGTGAAAGAAAATGGAGCGGTTTTGCGTAAAAAGCTACGGAAGAAAGGTAACGCCAATGGTTACCATTTATTCACATTGTCTAGATACATCTTTACTAATTCCACCGTATTATTCACCTGGCATTTCTGAAGCATATTAGCCCGGTGGTTAGAAACAGTGCGTTCGCTCAGAAAGAGTCGCTCGGCAATCTGTTTGGAATTTAACCCTTCCACCAATAACATCAACACTTCCTTTTCTCGCTTGGAAAGAACGTTGATGGGGTTTTGATCATTGCTTTCCTGATTCTTCTTATCCTTGAATCCCTTTACAATAACCTGGGTAATGGGTTGACTATAGTACTCATCTCCTTTAGCTACCGTCTGAATAGCTTTAACCACTTCATCACGGTCAGTATACTTGGTAATGTAGCCGTTCACTCCACTATTCAGTGCTTTGAACACATAGTCGGGAGTATCGTGCATGGATAGGATGAGAACTTTGGTCTTTAACTGGCTATTGGTGATCTCCTGAACGATATCAAAGATTGATTTACCAGGCATGGATATATCAGAAACTAGTACGTCAGGCTCATTCTCAGCTACTAGCTCGAGTGCCTTTCCGCCATCGTTAACTGACCCAATTATATCAATGAAATCGTAATTCTTTAATATACTTGCTGTCCCTTCAGCCAGTATTGTATGATCATCCGCTAACACCACGGTAATCTTACTCATACAAAAATTAGTAGTAGTTTATTGATTAACTTAAAAAAGTATTACGTGAAATACAAACACAAATACCTTCCAAATTAATAAGAACTTTATTTTAATACGATGTACAATCGGAAGTGCTAATATACTATTTGGAACGAATAACAAAGGAAATTTTTCCAGTAGATGTTGCCGCTGCCCGAACATTATCGCCAGTTCGGCTAAAAGTTAGTTCTTCCACGGCTTCACGGTAAACTCGCTCCACGGCAGGACTGACTGTCTTTTCTAAGGTTCTGATGCTAATTATTTCCCCCCGGTCATCAATCGTGATCTGAAAAACGATTCGCCCATTTTCGCTAGAATCATCCTGAGGACGGGGAATGTAATCCCAATTCCAGCCTGCCATCTGTAATGAGGCCCCGTCTGAAGGTCCTTTAGCCCCGTATAATGCTCTTTCGTCTACTTTTCCTTCTTCTTTACCCTGGTCTCCCACTGGTTGGTCAGAAGCACCCTGATTAGTATTTTTGGAAGGATACAAACTGCCAGGCTCCGGTTCTTGTACCGGTTCTTCCGGCTCTTCTATCACTTCAGGAGCAGTTTCCGGTACCTCTTCTACTACGTCCGGACTTTCTTCTACCGGAGCTTCGTACTCTACTTGTTCAGTAGGTTCTTGCACTTCTCCAAGTTCAGGCGGGGTTTCTAGCACTTCTTCCACCTCTTCGGTTACTTCTTCTTCAACAGTTTCCTCTTCTACCACCGGAGTTGGTTCCGGACGGACAGTTTCACCTGCTCCGGTTTCATCTAATCCAAAATTCAGTTCAATGCCATATTCCGGTAGCGGTGGATCGGGCTCTTGCCAGGCTAACAAAAAGAAAAATAGTAGAAGCAGCACAGAATTCACCCCTAGCGAAACTAGCGCGGCGACTCGACGATCTTTTTTTTCTTCAGGTGATATCATAAAAAAAGTGCTGCCATAACTTATAACGTAAAGGCTTCGCTATAAATTGAATCTCTTAAGCGTTCTCGCGACAATTGAGAATGAAGAAGCCTTATTTAGATAACAATTAGCGAGCGGTTTCGGGTTTCGTGGCAATAGATACTTTTGCTTCCAGTAAAGTAGCAATACCCGCTACCCTCACCAGGTACTCTACCGGTACTGACTTGTCAACGTTAAGCACCACCACTCCCTCTTGTTCGGAAAGTGCTGCTCGTAAGGCACTTTCCAATTGGTCAACGGGTACCGCACGTTCATTAACAAAATATTGTAAATCGGGGGTAATAGTAACGTTTACTCGCTGCAATACAATGGTAGAAGCCCTACTTGATGGTAAATTTACCGGTAGTCCCGAAGGAGTAACAAAGGAAGAAGTGAGCATGAAGAAAATCAGGAGCAAAAAAATGATATCGGCAATTGAGGAAAAATTGAAGCTCGTCTCAATCTTATTCCGGGCGCGTAGATCCATAGTTCATAATTGAAAGTGGACAAGGGAAAGTTGATAATGACTTTCTATGTCGGTTCCTGTAGCAAATCAATAAAGTCGATGGAGATATACTCCATCTGGTGCACTACCTTATTTACGCGAGATACTAAATAGTTGTAGCCCAAATAAGCAATAATCCCTACTGCTAGTCCGGTAGCAGTAGTAATCATAGCCTCGTAAATACCAGTTGATAACAATTGCGGACTCACATTACCTTCTTCTTGAGCAATAGCAATAAAAGCTTGAATCATACCGGTCACCGTTCCTAAAAAGCCAATCATGGGCGCAGCCCCGGAAATGGTAGCCATAAGTGTCAGATTTTTTTCCAGCCGGTACAACTCAATTTTACCCACATTCTCGATCGCTCCTTCAATAGATTTAAGCGGACTACCGATACGGGTAATTCCCTTCTCAATCATGCGGGAGATCGGTGAGTCAGTTTGAGAGCAGATGACGCGAGCCGCGCTAATTTCGCCTCGGGACACCAGTCCCCGGATTTTCTCCATGAACTGTTCAGGTACTTTGGATGCTCGCTTTATGGTGCGGACACGCTCTACGAAGATATAGATTGAAACCGCAAATAAGATGATGAGCGGTATCATAACCCAGCCGCCCTTTAGCAGAAGGTCTAAAACAGTAACGGATTCGGCAGCAGAGGTAAGAGCAGTGGTATCGGTAGGGGTTTCGGTTGTGATTTGCAGTAGGATCATACTAGTATTTTAGTATCCAAGTATTTTCTCCGTATTCGGCTCGGTAATTGTCAATGTTTTCCGACCCTTCAGTGAAAGTTTCAAAATCGGATACTGCCACCCGGTGAATCAGTGGTGCCCGACTGGTAGGGTCCAGAATTTTGGAACCAATTCCCTGGGCTTCTAACTGACGGGCGTAGTCCATTGCAAGATCATAGTCGACGAAACTGGCCACTACCACAAAGGTTCGTCCAGTGGGTGCCGAAATACGTTCAATACCAGTGTAAGGCGCTAAAGGATATTCTTCTACTACTGGCTCTTCGATCACAGGCTCTTCCACTACAGGTTCTTCAATAACTGGCTCCGGCTCAGGAGTGGCTACTATTACTTGCTCTACTGGTTCTTCTTCACCAAACCAGGATGCAACCTGATCCATACCATTAAAAAGAAAAAGGTAAACTGCCAAACCTACTAGCACAATCAGCCCAATAACAGCGGCAATAATCCACCCCTTACCTGATTCATCTTCCTCTTCAACGTAGTACCGTGGCTCCTCAAATTGTGGGGGCATTTCTTCTTCCCGATCAATGGGATGGAAGTCGGATTCCGGCAAACCGAAATCGTCGGTATCTTCTAAGTGGTATCCGGTTTCTTCTCTGTTTTCCATAACGGACTAGTTTACTTACTACTTGGTAAAACAATAGTTATCAGTCATTTACGCGAAGTAACTGATCATACTTGAATAAGCCTAAGAACATTATTTATAAAAGTACATACGTACCAAATAGCCGCTAAATTAATATTTTAAAAACTATAGGTGACCCCACCCATAAACATAATTCCGCGGGAAGGATAGTTCATAAATCGCTCGTAGTTCTGTGCAAATATATTTCTTACTTTGATAAATGCGGAAAAACGGTTGGAAAATAAATAATCAGCCTGAAAATGCAAATCGGCGATAGCGTCGAGCTGGCGAGTAGTTCCGCTGGCCAGATTTAGTCCCTGTAACCCGGACATGAACTGAAATTCGGCATTTAGCAGTATCTTTCCGTATAAGTTTAAGCTGTTAAGCCAGCTGAGTGTAACATTGGGGCGATGCCAGGGCTCAGCAATATCGTTCAGACTGTACGTAAAGAAATCGCCCCGTAGGCTGGATCGGAACCGCTCGGCACTGTTCAGGGTAATTTCCCCGAATAGGTTTAGCTGAAACGCATTATCCTCATCGTAAAGAATGGTGAATCGAGTAGAGTCCGATGCACTGTTAGTGAAGAAATATAGATTCTTGTAGTTGTTAGCAGCCACTCCGGCATGAAACCCCAGAAAACTATTGATACGCACATTGATTCCCCCCCGGAAGGTAAAGTGAAGGATAGTGAGTAACAAAGGAACATGGGACAGCAAATAAGGGTAATCACGCGTGGACGAATACAGTGAAGTAGCTTCAATATTGCCATCGATACCAGCGTAGACCTGAAACGATTCATCAAAATTTAGGGTAGCCAATGCGTAGGGATAAATGTGGAGTTGATCAGCATTACTGGCCGTATCGTTCTCATGCGCAACCGTAAATCCCCCCTTAATGGACAGTCCTTCGTCTAACCCTTCTCCCGTGTGGTAAACTAGAAACGGACGGGCTCGGAACAAATTTCGGTTAGCTCTACCCTCTTGCAGTGTTTCTGGACTGCGGTCGCTACGCTGCATCAGAAACAAATCACTTTCTACACCTACCTGCAAATGGGGAAAAATAGTGTAGGTAGCCTCCATATTAAGTTCTACCTGACTTTCCGATGCACGGTACGCATCGCTTAAATAGATAAACTTAGCTTGTACATCGTAATCAAAAGGAGCCTCAATTTGCTCGCGCGAAATACCCGCTGAAAACACTATTGAATTGAAAACCTGCCGAATGGAGTCACGCTCGGGAATAGGTTCGGCGAGTGGGCTGTAGCCATAAAAATGATAACGTTCGCGTTGGTAATTAACATCAGCCCGAAAGGTATGACCAGGAGCAAAATATTTCCCGTTTAGCCCGAACTGAGTATCGCTATTTCCTGAGTTAGCATTATCTACTGGTCCGAAGCGAGACGACTCGTGCAGTAGGTGTAGCCCAAAGCCATAATCGTTGTTACGGGTACTATTGGTAAATAGCTCAGCGTAAGGAGACAAAAAGTTACCAAACCCTAGTTTAAGATAGTTTCCGTACAGCTTGTCTAACGGTGGATTCTTAATTTTGAGCGGACGCACCCGAGGATTTAGGCTAGGTAAGGTAGGCACAACCTCCTGAAAACGATACGTGATATTTGTGGTAGGACGAGCTATTTCTACCGGAGGAATAGGTTCGTAGCGGCGGCTAGCTGTAGGCAACGTAATCTCCCGATCTTTTTCGATAACAACCTCAGCATCGTCAATTTCTCCCTCCTGTTCCCATTCAGGATCAGTTTCCTGAGCTAAGACGAAAAAACTGGTAAATGATAGAAGAACTGCAAAAAATACTTTCATAAACCGGACGTAGCGCTATGAAATGCTAACGGTACAACGAAAAAAAACGTATGAAGGCGAACCTAGCAAAAATAAAAAAAGGACACAAACCAAGTTTGCACCCTTTCCATATTCTGAATGGACGGATTTAATCAAAAAGGTCATCTTCCCGCTCTAGCATCAAGATGGATGCCTGAGGAACGATTACGTATTTTTCACCCTCGTAGATGATCTCAAAAGCACCTTTCTGCAGAAACATGGCTAAGTCGCCTTCTTTGGCCTGAAGGGGAATGTACTTGATCTGCTCGTCGCGCTCTTTCCAGGGTTCATCATCTTCGGCCGGTAACGGAATAGGGTAACCGGGGCCGGTTTTCATGACGTAGCCAGTCTGCACCTTTTCTTGCTCTTGTACCCCAGGCGGAAGAAACAAGCCACTCTTGGTTTTCTCGGATGCCTTTTTAGGTTTAATCAGAATACGATCACCGACGATGATCAACTTCTTTAACTTATTATCTGCCGTTAGTTCAATAGCTTCGCGAATTCTATTTCTCTTATGACAAATTACTGTGCCTGTCTCTGCTTCTGCCATATTGACAGAAGAGTGGTGTTCAAGTGTTCAAAATTGCATGAGCACTCAAACACTATAATACTACATTTTTACCACCGAAAAATAGCAGCAAAGTCCGTATCTACGAACTCCTCAGGTAGGTCTTCTTTCCTTACCATATAGGTATGCCCACCGTGCAGTATAGTTTGTACGGCTAATTTGGATACCAGTGGGAATCGTGCAACTGTGCCGAATAATCTTCCTGATTAATATGATCCCAGCGGTGGGTTCCTTCTACCACGAACAGGGCATCAATACGCCCATCAACAGCAGCCGGGGCAATCTCATGAATATCGTAGGAAGTTTTTCCGGAACCAGCCAGCGCCGCATAGCGATTCATTTCAGTTTGCTTGTCTTCCGAAAAATAGTCCTGTAGTGCTTCTACTGTTTTTTGGTTCAACGTTTCCGGCGATGCCTGATCAGGGTTTTGCTCAATACCTCTTTCGGCTAGTACCACAGGCCGGTTTTTATCCGGAACTATCTGATCCAGCACGTCATTTACCCGTCGGAAATACTCCCAGATATAGGTTTTTTCTTTGTCATCGTCTTCATATCAAAAAATTATGTTTACAAAAAGTAATTCCTATTCTAACCCGGCAAAATAGGTGTTGTTTGGTAGTTGTATTGGCTAATTGTTCGGAATCAGAGGGCTAGTGGTAGGATTTTAGTGAGTCACTTCCGTAATTTACCGCCCGTATGTCTACTTTTTTCTTCTTTCTTCCTTTTCTGCTTGCCTTCACCGTAGTGGGCGTATACGCTGAACGCAAGATTTCGGCCTTTATCCAGGATCGCTTGGGACCAATGGAGGTAGGAAAGTATGGTTTACTCCAAACCATCGCCGATTTACTAAAGCTTATTCAGAAAGAAGATATCGTTCCCAAAGCTGCCGACCGCATACTTTTCCTGGTGGCTCCAATTGTTATTTTCACTGCGGTATTTGCTGGGTTTGCGGTGCTACCACTTACTTCGGGCTTCCGGGGTTCTACGGCAGAGATTGGACTCTTTTTTCTGCTGGCAATTGTGTCGCTGGATGTGATTGGTATTCTGATGTCGGGCTGGGGATCAAATAATAAGTACGCGCTTTACGGAGCATTGCGATCGGTAGCGCAGATTGTGAGCTACGAAATTCCGCTGGGGCTTTCGGTGCTTTGCGTAGTGATTGTCTCCCAGAGCTTTGATCTTCAACTTATCTCTTATTTGCAGGGAGTTTTAGCTCCGAAAGTGACTGACCTTCCTACGTACCTGTTTGGGATAGCTGATTGGCAAATAGATGTTACGGCCATTGGAGGTATTGTGAGTTGGAATATCGTTCGGGTACCCATTTTGTTTTTCGCTTTTATTATCTACTTCATCGCTTCGCTGGCTGAGAGCAACCGTGCTCCGTTTGATCTTCCCGAAGCAGAATCTGAGTTGATTGGCGGGTATCATACCGAATACTCGGGCTTTCGTTGGGCGCTGTTTATGCTTTCTGAATACGCCATGATGCTACTGGTTAGCTTCTTGGGAGCTATCTTGTTTTTGGGGAGTTGGAATACACCTTTGCCTAACATTGGATCGGCAACTTTGGCCGACTGGACTACTGGCAAACCAGCCACCAAGATAGGGCATGCAAGAGGCATTTTTAGGTAGTTTAGCAAAGTACTGTTGCTGGTAGCCATACAGATGTGGGTCCGCTGGACTTACCCTCGCCTGCGGGTGGACCAATTAATGACATTGTGCTGGAAGTACCTTATTCCGGCTTCGTTACTCCTGGTGTTGCTTTCGGCAGTGTGGAGGCTCTGGATGCTCTAGCATGAATCCTTACCTGCTGGCCGTACTGGCTATCATCATTTTAGGTTCGGCTGGGGCATTTATTAAAACCATTGATCTACCGCCGGTAACACTCACGTTTTTTCGAATGGCTATTCCTACCGCGGTTCTGTTCGCATATTTTACCTACCTAAAGCGGGTTACACTTTTTCGTACTTCGGTAAAGTGGTTATTGTTAGGGTCGTTGCTCAACGCAGCGCGACTGTTCCTTTTCATTGCTAGTTACTCCTACACTAGCATTGTGAATGCGATTGTTATCTTCTATACCTGGCCGGTTTTCTCCATTATTTACAGCCGAATCTGGCTGCGAGAGTCTATTCCTAAACGCAACCAATGGTTACTATTTTTGCCACTCGCAGGCATCGTTATCATTTTTTCGGATCAGCCGTTTACTATAGCTAACGAAGATCTGATCGGGATGGGAGCCATGCTACTATCAGCGATCATTTACGCGCTTACAGTCATTATTTTCAAGCGCACATCCTACGCTTACACTGGCTTTGAGATCGTATTCTTCCAAAATCTATTGGGCGGCTTTATCTTTCTACCGTTTGCCTGGTCGGCACTAGGTAGCTTGAGTTGGGAAACTTACGGATTAGTAACTGTCTTCGCTTTAACCATCGGTTTGCTGGCCTTTGGCATGTTTTTTCAGGCCCTACGAAAGATGAAAGCGTCTACTCTCGCCTATTTATCCTATCTGGAAGTAGTAGTGGCAAGTTTGTACGGCATTCTGCTCTTTGGGGAGGCAGTCACTGTACAGTTAGTAACTGGGGCAGTGCTAATCATTCTAGCTACTATCCTGTTTCAGAAAGAGTAAAGACTACTAAAAATAATCCTAGTGACCGTCGTGCTCCTACTCGATAGGCCAAAAAATAAGGCCTAACGACTCAAGATAGTTAGTATGGGTTCCCCAGAAACCTAACCAGCGTCCCTTCCATTTTTTGTCTCGTTGTGAAAGTAACAGACGAAAATCAGTGTCCCCGCCGGTGCCGCCGAAGGTATCGGAAGCTGATCCATCGCTAAAATGAAACCGGATCTGGTCAATCCACCAACCGCTGGCCCCGCTAATCCCCACCAACTCCGCCCCTTCCGGAACTTCTACGCTCTCCTTCCACTCAGAATTTGCATTTCCTATTGTCAGCTCTCGAGCTTGACCGACTGAATCTTCTACTACCAATAGCAACGCCTGCACTACCTGGAAATTAACTTCCTCGTTCGTTCCTACCTGTATTCGGCGAAGAACATCGCCCTCCGATAGTACTTGTACTAAAAATGTATCGCCCTGAGTAGGAATTGTGCCACCCACCCGGGCCGAATAGTGGATTTCTCCCAATTGAGCTTTTTCTTCGGAAAGTGTGAGTGATTGGCTCAGACCAGGTAATGCATTCAAATTGGTGCTCAGTAAGAAGCTGATTGCTACGATAGGTCTAATTCTTAATAGTTTCATAACACGAAATTGTAACGGAAGCGAATGTATATGACTACTTTCGCAAAATATGCATCACCCTTTAGATTTTTTAGTGATTGGCGATTGGGGAAGACGTGGCATGTGGGGACAGCGAGAAACAGCTAATCAGATGGCGGCTACCGCCCAGGTAATTCATCCTCAATTTATTATTTCTACTGGCGACAATTTTTATGATGCGGGAGTAGAGGATTTGGCCGATTCTCACTGGATCGAATCCTTCGAGAGTGTCTATCACCACGAGCCACTTCAGATTCCGTGGTACATTGCGGTAGGCAACCACGATTATGGCGGGAGCATCCGTGCCCAAATCGACTACTCGCTCATTAGCAGTCGCTGGAATTTTCCTAGCCACTACTATACCTTTAGTCATTTCCTAGATCAGGAGGAGGTACTATTCGTAGTGACTGATACTAGCCCATTTATTTCAGAATGCTACAGCGAAGAAAGACCCGAAATTTATGCCCAAGACCGATACCGGCAATTAGCCTGGTTGGAAAGCGAATTGTCTCGCAGTTCAGCTAAGTGGAAAATAGTAGTGGGTCATCATCCGGCTTATTCTTCCAGTCCGTTTCACGGCAACGCCGACGAACTGATTGACGCTTTTGTGCCACTATTTAAGCGATACCACGTTGACCTTTACCTTAGCGGGCACGAACACGACTTACAATTGCACAAGCCTTTGGGCACCACTTACTATCTGGTATCAGGAGCCGGTTCCGAAATTCGTGAAACGGGAAGCTACGACATCACTCGCTTTAGCGCTGCCTGCAATGGCTTTGCTCACATCAGCCTGAGCGACGGTGCACTTGCTATTCGTTTTGTAGATAGTACAGGGAGGCGGTTGTTCCAAGAAAAAATTGTGAAGGAAGCCGTTTTATGAGGCTAATACTGAAGCAGGAGATACAGTTACACAACCGTTTTCGGCAATCTCTTCTAAATGAGCAAATTGCAGTTCATTGATTAGCAATGGATCGTAGGGAGCGCTTACCCGAACGTAGTTTTCGGTAAATCCGTGCATTCGGCCTTCCTCTACATCCTCCTCAAATAACACAGTCGCAGTGCTGCCTAGATTTTCCTCGTAGAATTTACGCTTTTTCTTTTCTGAAAGGGTTCGGAGCATCTTAGAACGCTGTTGCCGCACTTTCATGGGTACTACCTCACTCATTTCGGCAGCGGGGGTGTTAGTCCGCTCCGAATAAGTGAATACGTGCAGATAAGAAATCGGTAGCTCGTTCAGGAATTGATAGGTATCCAGAAAATCTTCTTCGGTTTCACCAGGAAAGCCGACAATTACATCTACCCCAATGCCGCAATGGGGCATCAGTGTTTTGATTTTTTGCACCCGGTCGGCGTACAGTTCCCGCAGGTATCGCCGCCGCATCTGCCGCAGAATTTTGTTAGAACCCGACTGTAAGGGAATATGAAAGTGTGGTACAAACCGCTGTGATTGGGCCACAAACTCAATAATCTCGTTGCTAAGCAAATTAGGTTCAATAGAGGAGATGCGGAACCGTTCAATGCCCTCTACATTATCCAGTACTTGTACCAAATCCAGAAAGCGGTTCTTCCGCGTACCATCAATGATTCCGTAATCGCCGATATTCACTCAGGTCAATACTACTTCTTTCACATCAGTCTGAGCAATCTGCTCAGCCTTGTCTACTACTGCTTCTACTGTATCGCTGCGGCTTTTACCCCGCGCCAGCGGAATGGTACAGAATGTACAATGATAGTTGCAGCCATCCTGCACTTTTAGGAAAGTACGGGTACGGTCGTGCATGGAATAAGCAGCATTGAAGCGTCGCGCTTCTTTTATTTCTGAAGCAAACACTTGTGGCTGGGACTTCTTCTGAAACCCATCCAGCAAATCCAGCAACCGAAACTTTTCGGCAGCGCCCAGCACGGCATCTACTCCGGAAATTTCTGCAATTTCTCGGGGTTTTAGCTGGGCATAACAACCTACAATGCAAACATAAGCATCGGGAGAATGCTTGAGCGCCTCCCTCACTACCTTTCGACATTTTTTGTCGGCATTATCGGTTACTGAGCAGGTATTGATGATATAGATATCAGCACCATCCTGAAAGCCTACCTTGCGGTAGCCACGCGCTTCTACCTGCCTACTCAGGGTAGAAGTTTCCGAATAATTCAGTTTACATCCTAACGTATAAAATGCTACCGAACGCGGCGTATCACTCATTGCAATCGTAAAAATTCTATGTTCTGGCGTAGTACTCAGTAATTACACCAATTGAAAAGGTAAAGTTCTCACTTATTGATCTCACGCACAAGCAAAGGGAAGTCAGATCTGCTGCTCACAATTAAATTTCTCATGAAACTTTATCGGTAAAACCAAAGAAAATTTGTTGTATACAAGAAAATATTAGGCAGCGACCAAATATAATTTTGATGATTTTTTAAATTTTCAGAGTGATTTATTATGAATAATGAAAAACTTATACCTTTTTATTGTCATTTAACAAAAAATCGTATATTCGCAATTTA
>ERZ1740058.156-NODE-156-length-58499-cov-12.938779_pt1 | contig 58499 bp, 41 predicted proteins | sample MGYA00581745_ERZ1740058 | MGnify/ENA primary metagenome ERZ1740058 (study PRJEB43018, sample SAMN04849742) | marine metagenome | isolation source: floating plastic debris | place: Pacific Ocean | collected 2008-08-30 | study: EMG produced TPA metagenomics... | reverse complement strand
CTTTACCAATATAACTAACCCCCTCAACACTGTCAACTCTTTCTCTAAACCTCATCTCCCTCCTCTATCAGTGGTGTTTTAATAGTGGCACTAAGAGTATTGGAGAGCACCGAAAAAGCAGATAACTGTGGTGCTTTGATTTTGATTCTCTGACCTGAAGCACTGAGCATTGCAGCAATTCCAGCCTTTAGAGCGCTAAGTCTTTGAGTTCCAAATCTGAAGCTGATGAGATTGAAGTGAGCGTAGCAGTGCTTATTTCATAAATTTTCAGCATCGTTTTGATGTCGCGCTCTAGCAAATTGCTGAAAATTTTCGATGCGACTTTACGACACATACTACTTATGAGCCTATAGATATCACTACATTTAGCGTGAATCATAAGAAACTTTCTTAAGTATACCTAGATGCAGAGTGATTAATCAGTTACTGTATGGGCATCATTTTGATTCAATGCCATCCAAGCTATGGCTGAATTAATTGCCTTGTAGTATTTCTGAACTGTCAAGAAGGGTTGAGTGATGTCGTTTGTAGGTCTACACATCCATAGTGATTACAGTTTGCTGGATGGTGCAAGTCAGTTGCCTCAGCTGGTTGAGCACGCGAAGTCCTTGAATATGCCCGCGATCGCTCTGACCGATCATGGAGTCATGTATGGCGCGATTGAACTCATCAAGGTTTGCAAAAAGGCCGGAATCAAGCCCATTATTGGCAACGAGATGTACTTGGTGAATGGAGATATTCAACAGAAGTACAACGCGCTGGGTAAGAAAATTAGGCTGCCGCGCTATCACCAGGTTGTACTGGCTAAAAACACACAGGGATATAAGAATCTTGTCAAACTGACAACCCATTCTCACCTAGAAGGCATGCAGGGCTCTGGGATATTTACCCGGCCCTGCATCAACAAGGATTTTTTGGAGAAATACAAAGAAGGACTGATTGTAACGAGTGCCTGCCTAGGCGGCGAAGTAGCCCAAGCAATTTTGCAGAAGCGACCTGAGATCGCTCGCCGTGTTGCTCAATGGTATAAGGATGTTTTTGGCGATGACTATTATTTAGAGATTCAAGACCATGGCTCACCTGAAGATCGCATCGTAAATGTAGAAGTCGTCAAGATTGCGCGTGAGTTGGACATCAAGGTCGTTTGCACGAATGACTCGCACTTTATTTCCTGTCTTGATGTGGAAGCCCACGATGCGTTGCTCTGTATTCAGACAGGAAAACTGGTTACCGAAGATAAACGTTTACGGTACAGCGGCACTGAGTATCTAAAATCGGCGGACGAAATGCGGATACTCTTTCGAGATCATTTACCGGATGAAGTAATTGAAGAGGCCATTCAAAACACGCTAGAGGTGGCAGAAAAGGTTGAAGAATACGAAAACATCTTAGGCCAGCCACGAATTCCTGACTTCCCAATCCCAGAAGAGTTTGATGGGGCGGAAGACTACATGGCTGATGTTGCCAGACAAGGCTTAGTCAAGCGCATGAAGGCAAACAGCTATGAGGCTATTTCGCAAGAATACCGCGATCGCCTCGAATACGAGATTTTGATGATGATCCAGATGGGGTTTCCGACCTATTTTTTGGTGGTGTGGGACTACATACGCTTTGCGCGGGAAAACAATATTCCTGTGGGGCCAGGGCGGGGATCGGCGGCTGGCTCACTCGTGGCCTATGCAATGGGAATTACCAATATTGATCCGGTTCATCATGGTTTGTTATTTGAACGATTCCTGAATCCTGAGCGGAAGTCAATGCCTGATATTGATACGGACTTCTGTATCGAACGGCGAGACGAGGTAATTGATTACGTAACAGAAAAGTATGGCAAGGAGCGAGTAGCGCAAATCATCACCTTCAACCGCATGACCTCAAAGGCAGTTTTGAAAGATGTTGCTCGAGTACTGAACATTCCTTACGCTGAATCAGATCGCATGGCCAAGATGATTCCCGTTGCTCGCGGCAAACCGGCCAAGCTAAAGATGATGATTTCTGAAGACACGCCAGACAAGCAATTTAAGGAAAACTACGACAAAGATGGGCTCATTCCAGGAACGCAAGTTACTTACCGTCGCTGGATTGATATGGCAATGCGGATTGAGGGCACCAACAAAACGTTTGGCGTCCACGCGGCAGGAGTCGTAATTTCCAAAGATCCGCTAGATGAGATTGTGCCGCTGCAGCGCAACAACGACGGCCAGGTGATCACGCAGTATTACATGGAAGATGTGGAAGCCCTGGGACTGCTTAAAATGGACTTCCTTGGATTGCGGAACTTGACAATGATCCAGCGGGCGGTGGAGTTAATTGAGGCTGATAGGGGTGAGCTTTTGGATATGGATGCCCTGCCCATGGACGATCCCAGTACTTTTAAACTTCTTGAAAAGGGAGATTTGGGCGGCGTCTTCCAACTGGAATCTTCAGGGATGCGGCAGATTGTGCGAGATTTGAAGCCGTCTGGTTTAGAAGATATTTCGTCCGTGTTGGCGCTGTATCGCCCTGGACCACTGGATGCTGGGCTGATCCCTAAATTTATTAACCGCAAACACGGGCGAGAAAAGATTGATTTCGCCGACAAAATTTTGGAGCCGATTCTTAAGGAAACCTACGGCATCATGGTCTACCAAGAACAGATCATGAAAATTGCCCAAGACATGGCGGGTTATTCTCTCGGTCAGGCAGATTTGCTGCGGCGGGCGATGGGTAAGAAGAAAGTTGCCGAGATGGAAAAGCATAAAGGACAATTCATTGCGGGTTCTGTTGAGAAAGGCGTGCCAAAGAAGGTCGTCGAAGAACTATGGGATCAAATGGTGAAATTTGCTGAGTATTGTCTCAGTGCAGATACACAACTGCTCACCGTGGAATATGGACCGCTAGAAATTGGCCGCATAGTCGAGGAGCGAATTGAATGTCATATATATAGTGTCGACGTTAACGGTTTTGTTTACACTCAGCCCATTGCTCAATGGCACGATCGCGGACGACAAGAAATTTTTGAATATCAGCTTGCAGATGGCCGCAGCATCCGCGCGACTGCCGATCATAAATTCATGACAACGACAGGCGCAATGCGACCCATCAACGCAATCTTTGAAGAAAGTCTAGAGTTGAAGGAGTTTAACGGTGAGTTTCTGACTGATGCGACCCTACCTGTGGGCACCGACCAAACCCAGTTGCAAGTGACAGCGCCATTAAGGAGTTGACTAGACTTTGGGCAGGAATAAGCTTTACCGCAAGCAGATCAATGGACATCAGCAATCCCTTCTAGAGCACCTAGACAAAATTGCTCAAGAACAAACTAAACCTTTTGACCAACAAGACCAAGGATTAATCGCTCACTGGGAGAAAACAGTCGCTAATTGTCGACAGCAAATCGCCAAACTTGAAAGGAGGCTCAGTTAATGACCCAGGCACTTTCAGAACAGTCGCTAACCAAACTCAAAAGACATTTGCACAACTATCAGCCGCAGTTAGAAAAAGCACTTCAAGCCATTCAAGTTTTAGAAAGTGCCAATGTTGAATCTGAAGATTTTGCTCAAGCGCTTGCTGATTTGCACGTATGTGCGACGGTACTCGAACCGTATTCGGAAGGAATGGTTGAAGCAATCTCGCAGTTTACAGAAGAGCAACCTAATTAACGATGGAAAGGGATTTGGAGCTTTGGAAAAAAATTCTACTCAAAGTGGAAGAGTTGCCTATCGGAAATTTTTTGAGTTCCCCTGTTGAGATAGAAGGCTATGAGCAAGCAATCGTTACTGAACACGTCAGGCTCTTGCAGGAAAAGCGTTATATCGAAGCCAAGATTGATTTAGAGCTACTTACGTACGATTTAGTAGGAGCACCTCGGATAGAGGGCTACGAAATCTACAGGCTTTTGAATGATGGGCATGATTTTGTTGCAAACGCAAAAAATCCTACGGTTTGGAAAAAGACAGTTAATTTTCTCGCTCAGAAAGGTGGTGGTGGCTCTTTAGCTATTCTCCAAGGAGTTTTGACCAGAGTGGCATCTGAACACTTTTTAGGAAATATTTAAAGGGATTGAGACAATGGTCAAGATTGTTAGTCGTCAGTCGTTGGGTGTGCAGCCGGTTTATGACATTGGGGTGGAGAACGACCACAACTTTTTGCTAGCCAATGGGTTGGTAGCCTCTAATTGCTTCAACAAATCCCACTCGACAGCGTACGGATTTGTCACGTTTCAGACCGCATATTTGAAGGCAAATTATCCAGTTGAATATATGGCGGCGCTGCTGACCTCCAACAGCGGTGAACAGGACAAAGTGCAGATGCACATTGCCAACTGCATCAGCATGGGAATTGAAGTGCTGCCGCCAAATATTAATGAGTCGCGGGTGGACTTTACGCCTAAAGGCCAACAGATTCTCTTTGGACTGTCGGCAGTGCGCAATGTCGGACAAGGCGCAATCGAGTGCATTTTGGCCAGTCGCGATGAAGAAGGATTATTTAAATCGCTGGCAGAATTGTGCGATCGCGTTGATCTCCGCGCGGTGAACCGGCGAGCTTTAGAAGCATTGATCCTCAGCGGCGCGTTTGACCCCATTGATCCGAATCGCAATCAACTCATGCATGACTTGGAGCTGATTGTTGAGTGGGCGCAAGGGCGCGCCAGAGATCGTGAGATTGGCCAGGGCAATCTGCTGGATATGCTGGGCGGCGGTTCTGGAGAAGTGGCGCCGATGGGAGGATTTGAAAGCGCACCAAAAGCGCCCTTGGTAGAGGATTTTGAGCCTCAAGATAAGCTCAAGCAAGAGAAAGAACTGCTGGGCTTTTACATTTCTGATCATCCACTAAAATCCGTTCAGCGCTCAGCGAAGATTCTCGCGCCGGTAAATCTGGGCGAGCTAGAGGGACTACCGGAAAATGTGACGCTAAGCGCGATTGCGATGCTGGCGAACGTCAAGCCCATCATCACTAAGAAAGGCGATCGTATGGCGATTGTGATGCTTGAAGATCTTTCCGGCAGCGTCGAAGGGGTGGTCTTTCCTCGGTCGTACGAGCGCATTGGAGCATACATTCAGCCAGACGCGCGACTGATGGTGTGGGGCAAGTGCGATCGCCGCGACGATCAAATTCAATTTATCGTGGACGATGCCGAACCAATTGAGGACGTACAAATGGTAATGGTAGACCTCGATTCCAATATTGCTGCCGATATTGAACAGCAACATCGTCTACGCAATGTAATTCGCAACAATCAAGGAGATGACCCTAAATATGCGCGGGTGCCAGTAATCGCGGTTATTGGTAAAGTTGGGCAACGACGATTGGTAAGATTAGGGGCACAATTCCGGGTACAAGATCCGGAATTGGCAATCAATGCTTTAGCGCGGGCGGACTTTAAGGCACGGATGACACCATTAATCAATGCTTAAAGCTGCCAAATTTGTCTGAAATCTAATTTGCAAGAGGTCTACTAAATGACAGGGACAACGTCGTGATGAGGATCAAGCCTCAGATTAGCAGCACAGTGTAACTGCAAGCGCAGATCTATGTACAAGACATTGAATATTGACAAGGCGATCGCCATCATCAAACTTATGACAACTTCGTATGTTTATGAGCAATTTAAGTTATCTAGGTATCACAACTGGTAAAACAATCTGCTAAGGTTAAGCCAACATTTTTTCTTATTCGTTTCCCTAATCACTGCATGCTAGACCTTATCTCCTTAAATTCGCGTCAGCAGCAGGTGCTTTGGGCAACTGTACGCCAATATGTCTCAACAGCAGAACCCGTAGGTTCTAAGATGCTGGTGCGGGAATATGGCCTGAAAGTAAGTCCGGCAACCGTACGTCAAGCAATGAGCGTACTGGAAAAAGCCGGGTTGCTGTTTCAGCCTCATACATCCGCGGGTCGGGTACCCTCGGATTATGGTTATCGCCTCTACGTGAATGATTTAATTCACCCAGCCGAAGCGGTAGCGCAGCAAGTTGATGCACAGCTCTCAGAAACTTTGAAATGGGATGCTTGGAGTTTGGAAGCTCTATTACGCCAGGCGGCACAGATTTTATCGACTGTAAGCGGCTATATGAGCCTCATAACCATGCCGCAAAAGCAGGATGCAACGATCCGCCACGTGCGACTGATATTGTTGGATCCGACTCAGCTTTTGATGTCTGTGGTGTTAGATTCGCTGGAAACACAATCAATGGTGATCCAGTTGCCACCAATGCTACTAGATGATTCGACTCAACTGGAAGTGCTAGAACGCGAGTCAAAGGTTTTATCTAATTTTTTAACCACTCACCTAATTGGTCGTTCACTCTGTAAAGTTACTGAACTCGATTGGAAACAACTTAATCAAAAGTTTCAGCGCTACAGTGACGCCCTGACTGAGGCAATGAACCTCCTTGTCAAACGAAATCAAGCAGCTTTAGAGACAACTCAATTTGTTGTCAGCGGCCTGGGGGAAGTGCTGCGACAGCCAGAATTTTCGGAAGCGCAGCAGGCACAAGCGATTATTCAACTTCTTGAAGAAGACCAAGCCCAACTATGGCCCCTTGTGTTTGAAACGGATGCTGAAGACAATTCTGGTCGGCGCGTTCGAGTACTAATTGGGTCAGAAAATCCGCTAGAACCGATGCAAGGATGTGCACTGATTTCTTCTACCTATTGCAAGGACGCGCTGCCAATTGGTAGCGTCAGCGTTCTAGGCCCAACTCGGATGATGTATGACAATGCGATCGCCGCTGTTGAAGCCGCCGCTAGTTATTTGACAGACGCCTTCAATGTAGGGCACAACCGCTGGGCTCACTGATTAGTCTCAAAATAAGCTAGTTTCAAAGGTATTTGAAGCGTGCATCAAGTCTTGTAATCGTTAGGTTGCTTGTCCGAGTAATGCTTAGCATGACGTCTCTCACTCATGGACAGAAAGCTCACACTAAGGGGCAAATTTTGCCTCTAAATGAGGTTGGTTTCATCTAGTTACTTGAAAGCTCGTGACCAATTAGTAGATCAGCTTTATTATTAGAAGCAAAGCTTAACAGATCAATCGCAGCGTAGTGAGGCAGGCAGGATGAACCGGTATTTATTGTTCTTTATTTTAGGGGCGATCGCCTTTTTAACGCTGTTGGGCATTGGCAATAGCCAGCAACTCTTTCGCCGAGTTGGCGACGCTTCAAGAGAATCAATTTCTGCCACTCCCACAGCGGCCCAGCCCCTAAATCAGGAAGGAATTGAAAGCGCTGGACAAAATGTGCTGCGACAAACCTCCGAAGAAGCCATCGGGCAAGTACCCAGTCAACCCACCACGACTTCGCCTACTACTGTTACACCAGCTCAACCTGAAATCGCACCAACTCCACCAGTAGCTCCGGTTGAGCCGGTGGCGCCAGTTCCCGAAACGCCGCCCCCGTCAGATCAAGAAGCAATTCCCGCGCTCTGGTAGCTGTAGATTGGAATAGTCAAAAATAGACTCAGAAATAAACCTGAAAGGCGACAAGCGCCAGTACGTTTACGCGCTGATCGGCAAAAATCGTTTACAAATATGCAAACAATTACGCTGATCGGGCGTTCGTTCATACTTCAGGATGTCAGCAACTCGATACATAATTCGCAATCCCCGCCCCCCTTCTGAGTCAGAATTAGTAGTCTGCAGCTTCTGGTCGAGCATGGCATGAAAGTCAAATCCGGGACCATGATCCCAAATTTTCATGTCGAGATAATCGTCAGCAATTGTGATGGTAATTGCAATCGGTGTTTCAGGCGGCAGTCCCTTATGGGCATGGCGTACCGCATTGGTAAAGCCTTCGATCAAGGCTAGCTGACACTGTAGCCAATCTTCTTGGGGAATCGGTAGCTTATGAAAGTCGTCAAACCAAGATAAAACCCCTTTTAAGGCATGGGGATCGGTCTGAGTTTCATAAGTGCTTTGTTTGAGAATAGTCAAGGGTTCAATACCGCTGATAGCGAGCATTTCTCACATGTTATCGAGCAGTCTAAAGATGAGCTCAAAAAAATTGACTTTTCTATCTAAGATATTTTTACACGTGCATGGTGATGCGGAGCAATCAGCTCACTAACAGCCTGCTAGAAGCACCTTTAGCAGTTGCCCTTTCCCTTACTTATTTCAAGATACCCGATTGCTACAGCAAGTTATCCGCAAATAATGGGTTATTTAGGCACTTCTCAAAGCTACGATCGGGTCAAGCTTGGCTGCCTGACGGGCTGGAACTACGCCGAAAAACAGCCCAATGCCACCAGATACTCCGACTGTGATGGCAATAGCGATGCCTGAAACTCCAGCCTCAAAGGGCGTTAATGCTCCCACTAAGATAATGCCGCTGAGCCCTAGCCCTGTACCCACCAGGCCGCCCGCGATCGCCAAAATAATGGCCTCGATCAAAAATTGCGTCAAAATATCCTGCTGTGATGCTCCGATGGCTTTACGCAGCCCAATTTCTTGAGTGCGCTCTCGCACTGAAACCAGCATGATATTCATGATGCCAATACCGCCGACTAGCAGAGAAATACTGGCGATTGTGGCCAACATCACCGTCAAGGCACCCGTAATGGTTTCGGCAATGCTCAGCAGCGTATCCTGACTTTGAATGAAGAAATCGTCTTCATCACGAATGTTGTGCCGCAGCCGCAGCAGATTCGTAATCTGAAATTCTGCAGTGCTCATGCTCTCGCGGTCTTTAGTTGAAACCGAAATGAATGTGACCTCAATGCCATAGGGTGACTGCCGTTGTCCGACTAAAAGGCTGGCCTGAGTGGTAATTGGCACCATCACGGCGTCATCGTAGTCAAGTCCTAAGTTAGAGCCTTTCTGCGCCAGCACGCCAATCACCTCAAAGCTGACGCCCTGCAGTCGAATTGATTTTCCCACTGGAGGCGTATCATCAAATAAGCGAGCGGCCAAAGTCGACCCTAATACAACTACCTGACTACGTCGCCTAGTATCAAGCTCTGAAAGAAAGCGGCCCTGCGCCACCTCGAAGGTCCGCACTTTTAGAAACTGCTCGTTAGTGCCGACAATGCTGGTATTGGCATTGCGGTTACGGAAGGTAATTAATCCTCTGAGGCTATATTCTGGAGCGACGCCAACGACTGAGGGCACTTGCTCAGCGATCGCCTGCGCATCTGACACCACTAGCGTTTTGGGAATCTCCAAACTGCCCAGTTCACGAGTCTGACGATTGCCCGGAACAATGAACAGCACATTTGGCCCTAAGCCCTGCAGTTGCTCGTTGACAAAGCGCTGCGCTCCTTCGCCAATGCCCACCATCGCAATTACCGAGGCATTGCCAATCACAATTCCCAGCATGGTTAGGCTACTGCGAAGTTTATTCGCCGTCAGGGTTTTGACCGCCATTTTTAAGCTGTCACCAAGATTCATAGCGAGCTAATCAAATGCAGCGACTACATCTCTAGGAAAACATATTTGCTTCATTTTGGTGGGAAAATCTGGCCTTAAAATCAGCCGTCAATGTAAAAGCATCCTTAGCTAATTGTCACAAGGAGCACCAACCAGTCTGTTACTCTCAGTGGTCTGAATTTGGCGTCCTTTACAGCATCAAGACATTATCAATAGCTGAGTTTAAGAGCGCTGACTGGCACATCATCCCAAGAACTGACATTTCGGATTTTCGTGACCCAGCCAGCCGCTTTCTGCTCTGCACTCAAGTTTGCTTCAAATGACTCGTGACAGGCTCGGGCCTGCTGCTCGTCGGTGCAGGCAATACAGGCATAGACAATGCCGCAGGGATCAAGCTGCTCGTTCACCCAAATGACCTGATCAGCCATAAACTAATTGATCTCAATCACTGCAGGTTATCCTCTCATATCTGGAAGAGTTCAGCATGAAGGTTCAAAACATATCATGCCCGCAGCAGGCTCAATTCAAGTGCGATAGCGTATACAGACAGAAGCTGCTATGTTCTCTGAGAATTTTCTCAAAAATCATTTAAGCAGAGATGGGTTCAGACGTGTCACTGGCAGCCAGAGTTGAAACTAGCTGCTTAACATCCGCGATCGCCTGCAGCTGATAATCACTTGCCTCTTGGAATTTAGCCAGCGATTCTGACACGCCGTCTAACTTTTGGTGCAGACCGCTGACTTTTTCCTGCAGCGGTGCCAGCAGTTCTGACAATAGCTGGATACGACCTTCAATGGCTCCTACTTCGCCGCGTTTGTCCTGTAGCTGCTGATCCTGCTGCTTCAAGTCTTCGTGACCGGCCGCCAACTCGTTCGACTTTTGCTCAACTTCGCTTCTGAGCGCCTCTAGCTGCGCTTGGCTTTCCTTAACCTCAACTTCTAACTGCTGTAGTTCGTCAGTAGTTTGTTGACGCAGAGTATCGATTTGCTTCAGAACTGGCTCCAGATCAACAATATTTACGGGCGCCTCTTCGGCTGCCAGTCCTTGCCGACGTCGTAGCACAGCCTGGTGCTGACTAAGCACTTCTTCACGCTCTAGGAGATTACGGCGCTGTCCCACCAGCGTCTCATTGAGCATCTGATAGCGGTCTTGCTCATCCGCTAATTCAGTCTCTAACTGCAGGCGATCAAACTCGCTGACCTCTTGCATGCGCTGCTTTAGCTCATCCATCGCCTGCTGCTCAAGTTTCAGCTCTTCTTCTTGGTCATTAACGAAGCGCGAAACTTTCTCCAAGTCTTTTTCTAAATCGGAGACGACTGTCTGCAGTTCTTCTATAGGTAGAGCGTCTAAAGCGGCCACGTCAACCTTGTCACTCAGACGCACTTTGTCTGCAGTGTTGAGCAGTTCATATACCTGTTGATAAAGGTTGCTTTGCGCCTGCAGTTGTTGAGATAGCCCTTGTACCCGAGACTGCTTGTCGGCAATCATCTGCTGCTGGACCTTCAGCTCCGCCTTGCGAGCATTTAGTCCCGTTTCGGCCTCATGCCAGCCTTGCCAATGTCCCGACAGCGTTTCGATTTCCTGCTGTAGCTGCTGGCGGCGGCCCTCTAAATGCTGCTGCTGTTCTTCCAGTGATTGCTGTCGCTCAGACAACAGACTTTGCTGCTGATCGACCAATTCGTAGGACAGATTTAGCTGCTCACGTACCGCCTCGGTTGGAGTAACGGCATTGGTCAGTCGCTCCAGCGCTTCCTGCAACTGCTGCATCTGCGACTCATCAATCCCTACCTGTTGCGCAGCGTCCTCTTGACGTTCCTCAAAGCGACGAATTTCCCCATTCAGATGATCCCACGCACCCTGCAGCTCTTGGTGCTTGCGATCCAAATCTTGTTTTAAGCCATCGAGTTCTTGCTGCGCCGCTTCAATTTCCTGCCGCTGCGCATCGAGCTGTTCTAGGTCAGCCTCAGCCTGCTCTACTTGTTCTTGACGAGTTTCCAGCTCTAACTCGCGACGATTCAACTCTTGACTCTGAAATGTCAGTGACTGCTTCCACTGCTCAATTTCTTCTTCCTGCGACTTAGACTTTTTGTTCTGGTTAGAAAAATTTTGCAGGATGCCCACAAGGGGACGACCCGCATCGTAATGCCGTTTAATCTGACGGTTATTGTTCAAATCGACCATGACCAGCGCACCAGCGTTGTAGCTAGCGTCGTCAGGGGCGGCGATAATCTCATCACCAGGCACTCCTGTCCAAGTCTCACCGCGCTGACAAGCCAAAAGCTTAAAATCTGCCTTACCACCGCCGATGAATCCAGTCTTTTTTTGAACCTCAGCCAGATAAAGCACGCTAATTATCCTCTTGCCGTTTCGTGATCACTGGATGCCTACAACCTTGAGACTTTTACCTCAGAAGAACCGTTATCTGTATTACCAAATGGTTAGCCCTAACAGCTCAGTTGTGGTTATGCAAACACCTAATCTTTTCCTGTAGCTCCTAGGTTACAGAGCTTTTTCATCTGTATATTAAGCTAACTTATGTTGCCCAGTATGCAGTGATCGCACACTTCTTTGGCAGATTGTCGTTAATTGTATATGGCAATTCTTTGTTCGGCTCCTAAATAATTGTGATTAGTTAATTTCTATAGCCTCAAGGAAGCTTCTCAACTTCTACAAGCGGATTACAATCGCCGGTGCAAAGCTTTATGCAACCCTTCCAATACTGCTCCTGGTCAACTTTGAGCAGCTAAAGAAACTTCTTCCGCATGGCCCCAAAAAGCCTCGAGGCCATAATAGTCACGAGCCTCAGGCAGAAAAATGTGCACGATGACTTCGCCATAATCTTGCAAAATCCAACTGCTCTCTCCTTGACCTTCAGTGCGAATAGGATGTCGATCAAAGTCAGCAGCGGCAACATCGGTCATGCTGCGAGCGATCGCTCGCACTTGAGCTGATGAAAAACCAGTAACGATGATGAAATAATCAGCAATGAAGGAAACTTCTTCAACCCGGAGAACTCGAATGTCTGCACCTTTGCGCTCGTCGGCAGCATGGGCAATCGCCCGGGCAAACTTAAGAGTGTCATCCTCTCCAGTAGCAGCATTGGTGGCAGTGGAAGCTGCAGCTGCGGTACGAGTTGGGTTTTGCAGGGGAGTTACAGCGTTTTGAAAGTCTGACATATGAAGGCGAGTATCCTCAATTCAGCATGGGATTTGGAATCTAGGTACAAGTTTGAAAACGGGTATTATGCCAATGAATAAATGAACTGCTCGCTATCCTAACTCACTTACCTCAGGACGTTGCAGCCGCCCGTTAACGATGGATTGACAAACACCAGTTATGGGTCAGGATAGTGCGGGGATGAACTGGGCGCTGCTTTTCTAGCAGATGTTGTAAGGAAAAAACACAGGTTTCGTAAACTGCTCTCCATAAATCACCATAGCTTAGCTGCCTTAGATGGTGTAGCTGTGGAGTGTCGCCGCGACCGGGCTCAAGGGCATCAGCTAGATAGACGACGGCGGCGATCGCGTCCATATCGGGGCTGCCCAAGGTGTGATTAGCGATCGCCCTGAGCACTACTTCATCAGTGACACCAAACTGGTCTCTAGCCACCACTGCTCCTACGGGGGCATGCAGTAAATGCGGCATCTGCCGTTCGACGGGATGCAGCTCCCATTCTTCGACAGCGGCCATGGCCAATAGTTTTGCCGCCGGAAAGCATTTGGCCAAATCGTGCATCAGTCCACCCTGCTGCGCCTGGGCTACTGACAAGTGGTGGTGTTGGGCTAAGGCGATCGCCATTTCCTCCACCCGCAGAATGTGCTGCAGACGTTTCTCGGGTACCGCTGTCTTCAACCAAGTCAAAACGTCTTGGCGCAGGGAGGATGACATCGAGCAAGACTTCATAACGATTTATCAACAGCCCGCCAATTTTGCCAAGGCGGTTCACAATTATCGACGTTCTTTCATGGTAGAAACATCTGAAATGCCGCCGCCCGTAGAAAATCTAATAATTAAGGCCTATTCGTTTGGCCACAGAGCTGGTTTAATAGCGGGCTTAACACAGCAACTATTGGGGGCCAAACACTTCAGAATGGCGTAAGCAACCTTGACCTCGCGCCCCCACAATTTGCCCAGCTTCGTCATAATACATGCATCCTACTTGAGGTGGCGAATACCATCAAATCGCAGCCCCCAGCACGCTAGTTACCGAGATCGCCAGAGCAATTAACAAGGGTATCTTTCGTTGAGGATTAGGCGATTTATCCATCATTTAAGATTTCTGCTATGCCGCACCGTATGAACGTGATGTATCGCGTTTCTATCCATGCAAATTCTGTCTGTCACGCTCAAAAACTTCAAAACCCACCACGATCGCCATTTTACGTTTGCGCCGGGAACCAATGCCATCTGCGGTGAAAATGGCGCGGGCAAGACCAGTATTTTAGAGGCGATCGCCTGGACGCTGTTTAACTACATCGGCGACTATAAGAAAGAAGATTTGATTCGCAACGGCAGCGGCAGCGCCGAAGTCACCGTCGAGTTCATCTCCAACCAGGACGGGCGCACTTACACAGTGCAGCGCCACACCAACAAGGGCTACACCCTGTTTGACCCGCAGCTGAATGAACGGCTGCCCTATGAGCGGATTAAAGATGAGGTGCAGCCGTGGCTCTGCGACCACTTGGGCGTGACGCGAGGCACCGATTTGGGCGAACTGTTTGCCCGCACGGTCGGCGTTCCCCAGGGCACTTTTACCGCCGATTTTTTGCAGTCGGCAGAAAATCGCAAGGCCGTGTTCGACAAGGTGCTAAAAGTCGAAGAGTACAAGACGGTCTACAAAGACCTGAATAGTCTGCGTCGCCTGGCCGAAGCCAAAGTCGCCGCTGTGGAAGCCGAAATCGCCGGTTATGAAGAGCGCCTAGCGGATTGGGATACTCTCCAGGCGCGGCACCAGCAGCTCAGCAGCGAGATTGTCCAAAGTGAGGCCCAGCTCAAAACTCTCGACTCGCAGCTGGCTAGCCTGCAAACGCAGCGGCAGGAACTTCAGGCCCAGGCCGAGCAGGTGCAGCAGCTACGGGCGCAGCAGCAGCAGGTGCAGGCCCAACTGGCGGGACAGCAGCAGGCGATCACTCTGCTCACCCAATCGCTGGCCCAAGCCCAAGCCGCCGCCCAGATTTGTGCCGACACTCGCACCAACTATGAAGCGTATCAAGCTGCTGAAACCCAGCTACAGGACTTGACTAAGCAGCAAACCAAGCGCCAGTCGGTACAAAAAAAGCGGCAGCAGCTACAGAAAACCTTGGAGCAGCGGTCTGCCGACCTCACCCGACTGAAAGTGCAGCTCGAAGGATTTGAGACAGCTCAGCAAGAAATCGCGCAGCTGCAGCCTCAAGTGCAAGAGCAGACTAATTTGGAAGCTGAACTCAAAGACCTACAGGAGCAGCAAACGGCACTGGCCCAGGTCCGCGGCGAACTCCAGGCCAGCGAAAAACAGGTCAATCAGCAAGTCAAACAAATTCAGCGGCTGACCCAAGAGATGGAAAAGCTGCAGGAGCTCACCGCGACCGTCGCCACCCTGCCCAAAGTAGAGCAGCAGCGCGATCGCCTCCAGCAGCAGCTCAGTCGCCTAGAAGCGGCCCGCCAGTTTGAGGCCGAGCTACGGCAGCTCGTACAGCGGGGACAGACGACCCGCGATCGCTACAAGACTCAGGCGGAGGCCGCGATCGCTACTCTGGCAGAGCTGCAGCAGAGCATTCCGCTATTGTCTGCCGACGCCATTACCACCCTGCAGGGGGCGTTGGAAACTGGGGTGCAGGTCAACCAAGAAATGTTGATCGAAGTGGAGCAGATTTTGACCGATCTGTCGGCCCAGACTGACGCCGCCACCCTGCAATCGCAACTCCAGCAGGCCCAAAAGCAGCTCGCCGAACTTAGCAAACAGCAGGCGACCCTCGACACCCTGCCCGACAAGCAGCAGCAGCTCATGCAACTGCAAGCGCAGCAGGCGACTCTCAGCCAGCGCACCGCCGTGCTACAAAGCCAACTCGCGGCAGCAGCGACTCTGCAAACCCAAGTCGCTAGCGTGCAGTCCACTCTGACAAAGCTCGAAGATCCGAAGGGGCGCTGTGCAGTACTGACGCGATCGCGCCAACAGCAGCCGACCGTGCAAAAGCGCTACGACCAGATGCAAACTGCCCAAGCCGGTATTCAGCAGCAGATTACTGAGTTGGCGGCACACCTCGATACCTTTGCTGAATTAGACGCGGCGATCGCGACTCAAACGCAGCTCAAACAAACCCATCAGGCGGGCTATTTGCAATATCTGCAGCACGAACGAGCCGCCCAGGACGAAGCGCGAGTCACCCAGGAGTTGGCGACGGCGCAGCAAACCCTGGCCCACCAGCAGCAGGCTCTGACCCAAGTGCAAACCCAGCTCGATCAAGCCCAGGCCGAATTTGACCCCCAGCAGGCGCAGCAAGTTGATGCACAATATCAGACCCAGCGGTCAGAGCGCGATCGCCTGGCCGGGGGCTTGCCCGCCCAGCAGCAAATGCTCCAGGAACTGCAGCGCCAGATTGACGAACTGCAATCGCTGGCGGAGAAACGTGACGCCGCCATTGCCGACCGCAAGCACCGCGATCGCATTAAGCGCTTTGTGAACTTTGCCCGCAAGGCCTACAAAGAAGCCGGGCCGCGCATTACTGAGCGCTACGTGCAGCAAATTTCTCGTGAGGGCGATCGCCTGTTTCGCGACTTGATCAACCGGCCCAATGTCGCCCTCACCTGGACGCGAGACTATGAAATCTTGGTGCAGGAAGGCCCTAACACCCGCCGCTTTGTCAACCTTTCTGGCGGTGAGCAGATGTGCGCTGCGCTCGCCGTGCGACTGGCGCTGCTAAAAGTGCTTGCCGACATTGATATCGCCTTTTTCGACGAGCCCACTACCAATATGGATCGCCCCCGTCGCGAAAGCTTAGCCGAGGCGATCGCCCGCATCCGAAGCTTTAATCAGCTATTTGTCATCAGCCACGACGACACCTTTGAAAAAGTCACCGAAAACGTCATCGTCGTCGAGCGCGAAGCCTGAAAATTTGCGGCGATTGCCAATTTTCGCTGCAGCTTGACACCTGACAAAAAGGAATGCAAGGTCAGAAGGAAAAGTGTTTAGTCATGAGCTTTTCACTAGCTAGCCAATGAGCGCTGCCCTCACAATCATGAATCCATTGCTCCGAACGACAGCCACCAGCAGATGATTCAGCAACTTTAAGCTCGCCACATTTTTAGTCTGCAGAGGCGACAACACGCCAAACCTGTGATGACAGATCGATTCCGTTCAAGACAGGTAAAGGCAAGTCGCTATCGTATGACAACGAGCACGAAGGGATTCGAACCCCCGACCCTCAGAACCGGAATCTGATGCTCTATCCAACTGAGCTACGTGCCCTTAATCAGCATTGATTGTAGCATCTTCATTTTGCTGGGCGCGATCGCCCTATAAAAAGTTTAGGATTGTCTTTCTGGTCGGCTATTCAACCAAGACTTTAGCTCACTAGCCCGGGCATCAAGAGTCTCTAGTGAGATTTTTTGCCATTAGCAAGCCACCCAACAATATTGATAGCGAGACCGTTAGAGGCTGGTTGATAAGAATCGACAGGTTTAGCCAAAGGTTCGATACTAGCTAAGATAAGCAGCAGGAGAAAAAAGGTGCGTTCCATTCTTTGAGACTTAGAATGCAGCTATGTAAAGAAACTACAGACAAGCTCTACTTCACGCAGTAGACTTTGTGTTTATCAGCCTCAAGTAGACTGATCGAGATTACAGAAAGAACTCGTGGGCCATTTTTCGTTGCGCTAGCCTTGCCTTAAAAGAAGCGATCGTTCCCAAGCGAAGCCGGCCTCAAGAACGTTATTTTGGCTCTGTTCTAAAAAATAGTTCGCACAGCCTTAATGCAAAATCAAGCTACTTTGTTGTGTTTTTAGAATTACACAAGGGAAGCTGAATCAAAAACTCAGTTCCTTGCCCAATGACAGAACGACAGGAAAGCATTCCAAAGTGCTTTTCAGTGACGATTTGATGACTGATTGATAGACCTAAGCCAGTTCCCTTGCCAACTGGCTTAGTTGTAAAAAATGGGTCGAAAACCTTATTCATAACGGCTTCAGTCATGCCTAAACCATTATCAGCAATTTGAATTAGAGCTTTATCGTCATCAACAGTTTTTGTCGAAATAGTAATAGTGCTAGGAGTAACACTGATTTCATCCTGACTACGTTTTTGGTCTCGCTCTTCCAGATTGTCAATTGCATTGGAAATGATATTCATGAAGACCTGATTGAGTTGACCTGGATAACAATCAACTAGCGGCAATTGGTCGTATTTTTTAACAATCTCAATTCCAGGCTTACTATCTTTACTCTTAGTACGGTTCTGTAAAACCATCAGCGTACTGTCGATTCCATCGTGAATGTTGGCGGATTTAAATTCAGCTTCGTCTAGACGAGAAAAATTACGCAAAGATTCTACAATTTCGCGAATGCGATCTGACCCCGCCTCCATTGAATTAATTAATTTTGGAAAGTCAGTCCGCAAAAACTCAATTTCATTTTCTTCGATAACAGCTTGAATTTCTTTGTCTGGCACAGGATATTTATCCTGATAAAGATCAAATATTTCTAAAAGCGTATCAACATATTCTTTTGTATGAACTAGATTGCCATGAATAAAGTTGACAGGGTTATTGATTTCATGGGCAACGCCTGCTACTAGCTGTCCCAAGCTAGACATTTTCTCCGTTTGTACCAACTGAGCTTGAGTCTTATTGAGATCATTTAATGTATTTTCAAGCTCTTCAGTACGCTTTAAAACTCTCTTTTCCAGAAGATTATTAGATTCTCTTAGCTGATCTGCTGTCAATTTCTGGTGATTTATTGTCGACGTTAAAATTAGAATTGTTAGACTTATCGTTCCAACAAAGGACTGCAACATCACTAAACGATTAGTCGTTTCAAGTATTGCAAAAATTCCGTTTCCAGCAGCTGTTTCTATAAGCGAGAATAATGAGATGCCAACGACTAAAAGTGTTCCGCCTCGCATGCCAAATCGAAAAACAGACCAAATCAGCGAAAGCAAGAACATATATTCAACAGGATTGCCTAAATTAAAGGCTTGCCATGAAATAAAGACTGTCAGCCCTATTAGTAAAATTAACTCTGCTATTTTTATTGCAGTTACTTTTAGATCCGAAAATCCCTTTTTCCAAGAGAGTATGAAGGGAGCAAACACTAAAAATCCGACAGTGTCAGCTGTCCACCAGGTACGCCAGACATTGGCATATTCAGCGATCGCCACAAAGCCATTAGACATTAAAATCGTGGTTCCCGAAGTCGCATTTATTATCGGTGAAAAGCAGACAGAAGCGGCAAAAATCAACGTATATTTTACAGTGCCAAAAAAGGGTTGATCCTGATTCCATCTTTGAATTAACATGGCGGCAATCAGAGCTTCTGAGAACTCGCCAATTCCCATAAGAAAGCCAATTTGAAAGCTCTCATAAAAAGTAATATCTAGAACCCAATATCCTAATATAATTCCTGGCCAAAGACGAAATTGGCTGATGAGCAATGCCGCCAAAGAGATACCTGACAATGGCCAAATAGGGGTGACTTCATTAATTGAAGCGAACTGAAAAGCCAGCATTCCTGCCGAGTGTAGGACAATGACTATTAGCCCGTTAAATACAATTGTTTTGGGAGCAAAAATATTGGCAGTTGCTACACTGAATATACTTTTCTTGGCATCTTCAAAGCCTTTAGCAGCAAAATTTGAAAGGGTCATCTCGATCTGTCTTTATCAGATTACTACAGAATACCCAGCCCATTTAAACGATAACGCTTATATTTCAATGCTAGATAGCAGACATGTTGACTAATATCAACAGGAACAAAGTCTTGGTTATTTGCGAGTTTTCACCGATGCAGACCGTTTTACCATCTACTAACATAAATTGATTTATGCTTAATACTGTATCTTGAAAAGCAAAGAATTTGTTTGGCAATATAAACCAGGGGGCACTCAAATACGGTTTTTATCTGCAAGTCTCATGGTTCTACTTAGCAATATATGTTGTTTCGCCTACAAATTAGAGTCTTGACATATTTTTGATTTTGCTGATCTTTGGTCACTCACATATTATCCGATTCAGGTTTAGTCAAAAATGCTGATTTTCTGTTCTTGGAAAAGATTGACGGCCGGGCGTCGAGTTCATGGTTCTGACAGTACTATCTTCTGGAATTGATATAAGCGCATGTCTAAAATCCTATAAAATTGAGATTTCTGATATTAATGCGACTTGGCCAAAAGAATTTCATAAATTAAGAGGTTGAAATCTTTTCAAATTTTATGTATGTATTTTAGTGCTTTACTTTCCAAAGTTAAAGCCAGCTTTTTAGGGGAATAATCATTTAATTTAGAAGCCAATACTTCAATTTTGTTTAGCCATAAAAAATCAGAACTCGTTGGACTGATGGGGTTGCGCTTTGATTGGCGATCGCACTTTCCATCTAGCAACTTGTCGCCTAATCTTTTATGGCTGAAATCATCAATACGGCTCGCTAATTTAATTTTTAGTCTGTTTTATCAACGCTTTAGAAATAAACCAAGCGCGCTTTATGCAGAGGATCAAGCTGCAGCGGTTTAAGCCTGAGGAAGGACCAAAATCACACTAGCTATCCTCACCGTTAGATAACGTTTCTGACTCACAAAATAAAAAGCTACGTGACGTCTTTACGGCAAGTCTGCATTGAACGTCGAATATTGAGGGCAACCAAGGTTACTACTGCTGCTCATAAAGTGTTCTTTATTGTCCTTTGTGATTCTCGCTTGAGCGAGATTGTCACGTACCTGCAACAGTCTTTTATAGGGTGAATTCGGTTTTCAATAACAGTGCTAGGATTAGGTGCGACATAAAGAAAGACAACAAACAAGGATACCGTAATCCATGCAAGAAGTTGACAAGTCAATATCCTTCGATGGTCGGGATATCAGGCTTAAAGTTGGTTTACTAGCCCCACAAGCCGGGGGCTCTGTGTTAATTCAATCCGGCGAAACCTCAGTTTTAGTAACAGCGACCCAATCTGCCGGTAGAGAAGGCATCGATTTTCTCCCCTTACTCGTCGATTATGAAGAGCGTTTGTATGCCGCTGGACGCATTCCAGGTGGATTTTTAAGACGAGAAGGACGACCGCCTGAACGAGCAACCTTAGTAAGCCGTCTAATTGATCGGCCGATGCGACCGCTGTTCCCCTCTTGGCTGCGAGACGACATTCAAATTGTAGCCAGTACGCTTTCCATGGATGAACAGGTGCCACCGGATGTGTTGGCGGCGACGGGAGCTTCAGTAGCTACCTTGCTAGCCCAAATTCCTTTCAATGGTCCGATGGCAACCGTGCGGGTCGGCCTGCTGGGCGATGATTTTGTGATTAATCCTACCTACGCCGAGATTGAAAAAGGCGATTTGGATTTGGTGGTCGCTGGTTCTCCTAATGGAGTAATCATGGTGGAGGCAGGCGCTAATCAACTGCCGGAGCAAGACGTGATCGAAGCGATCGATTTTGGCTATGAGGTTGTGCAAGACCTGATTAAAGCGCAAAACGATTTGATTGCGGAATTGGGGATTGAGCGGGTAGTCCTGGAGACCCCGGAAACTGATCCAACTCTGGAGCAGTTCTTAACTGAACGGGCCACTCAGCCAATCAAATCAATTTTGACCCAGTTCGATTTGCCGAAGCCCGAACGAGACGAAAAGCTAGACGCGATCAAAGCTGAAATTGCGGATGAAATTACTGCTAAGCCCGAAGATGATGCCGTGCGCCAAGCAGTGGAAGCCAATCCCAAGGCGCTGGGTAACACCTATAAGGGCATCACTAAGAAGCTGATGCGGAAGCAGATTGTGGAAGAGGGCGTTCGCATTGATGGCCGGAAGCTGGATGAAGTGAGATCTCTCAGTTCTCGCGTCAATATTCTGCCGACGCGCGTGCACGGAACTGGCTTGTTTCAGCGAGGTCTTACGCAGGTGCTTTCGGTGGTCACGCTAGGCACCTCGGGCGATGCCCAAATGATGGATGACCTGCATCCAGAAGAAGAAAAGCGCTACCTGCATCACTATAATTTCCCGCCTTATTCAGTCGGCGAAACGCGGCCTATGCGATCGCCGGGTCGGCGTGAAATTGGTCACGGGGCGCTGGCTGAGCGAGCAATCGTGCCGGTGCTGCCGCCCAAAGAAGACTTTCCCTATGTGATTCGCGTGGTGTCAGAGGTGCTGTCCTCGGATGGTTCCACGTCGATGGGCTCCGTTTGCGGCTCTACTTTAAGCCTGATGGATGCAGGAGTGCCGATCGCTAAGCCCGTTAGCGGGGCTGCTATGGGCCTAATTAAAGAAGGGGAAGAAGTGCGGATCCTTACTGACATTCAGGGCATCGAAGATTTTCTGGGTGATATGGACTTTAAGGTGGCCGGCACCGATTCGGGAATCACGGCTCTGCAAATGGATATGAAGATTACCGGTCTGCCGGTCGAGGTGATTGCGAAAGCGATTCATCAGGCCAAAGGAGCCCGACTGCACATCTTGGAATCAATGATGCAGGCGATCGCCCAACCTCGCGATGTCCTATCCCCCTTCGCGCCGCGATTACTGAGCTTCAAAATCGATCCTGATATGATTGGCGCGGTTATTGGCCCTGGCGGTAAAAAGATTAAGGGCATTACCGAGCAAACTGGGGCCAAAGTTGATATCGAAGATGACGGCACAGTAACGGTGTCTTCACTAGACGGCAAGAAAGCCGAAGAAGCGCAGGCCATGATTGAGGCGATCGTGTTTAAGCCATCGGCGGGCGACGTTTTCTACGGCAAAGTGGTGCGGATTATTCCCATCGGGGCGTTTGTGGAATTCTTGCCTGGCCAGGACGGCATGATCCATATCTCACAGCTGGCGGACTAGCGCGTCAACTAAGTAGAGGAGGATGTGCCGGGCGGCGACGATGGCGTCGTCTAATTTCGCGAAGTTGATAATCGCGGGCGCATTAACTTGACCCGGCTGAATATTCACCCCGATGAAGCGGCGGCGGCGCGAGCCAAGGTCGGCGCCAGCTAGTCTGTCCAAAGCATACCAAGCGATTAATTTAGGCCAAGGGATGGAGCTGCGATTGCGCCCCCATCCCTTGGTCTTTTGTTTTAATAAATAGGACTTGAGCAACCGCCCCTGTATCCTCAAAATTTAGAGAATGCTGAATCCGTTTCTTGGCCCGCCTATGCTTCAATTCTGGGGCCGATGCGAAGTATTGTTAATGCCTAAATTTTGGGGGCTTGGGGGCAGAAACCTCCAATCTTCAAGACATTGAACCCAATACCCAAATATCGGTAGCGCCGTGCTTGTTTAGAGTATTGACTGCTGCAAGCACAAAAAACTGTCAAGATTTGCGGATATCTTTTACAGCCAAAGCTGGTGACAAATGCCCGTTGCTCCGCCCAAAGCAGCGTGGTAGAGCACCTTGCTGCAATGCCACTGGTCGGACAGCAATTCTGAAGTGAAGTGAATTTTGGCGAGAAACCTGTAGTTAAAATCACATCTTCAGGGGATCCAATGTTAGAATCAAAACGATTCACCTAAATCCCGACCGGATTACCGTACAATATCGTCGCATAACTTTGATGGCGAGGTTTTTAGAGATTTTAGTGAATTGCTTTTATGCCCATTCATTCCTGACATCTCATGGTTCAGACTCCGATCAGATCCCAAGCATCTAAATCTGGTTCCGATCGCAAAACCTCCAAGAAAGTGTCTAAGTTGGAGCGCATCAAGGAACGCAGTGACTTTCTGCGGGAACCCTTATTGACCGAACTCGGTGAAGATACGACTCACTTTTCGGGTGATGCCGTGCAAATTCTCAAATTTCACGGCTCCTATCAGCAGGACAACCGAGACAATCGGGTCAAAGGTCAGGAAAGAGACTATCGCATGATGTTGCGGACGCGGAATCCGGGTGGTTTTATTCCGCCTGAGCTCTACTTGACCTTGGACGGGCTAAGCGATCGCTACGGCTATGGCAATTTGCGGGCGACTACGCGCCAAGGACTGCAACTTCACGGCATTCTCAAAAAGAATTTACGAGCTACGGTTGCCGCTATCATCAAAAACCTAGGATCAACTTTGGGGGCCTGCGGTGACCTCAACCGCAACATCATGGTTCCGCCTGCTCCTTTCAAAAATAAGCCTGAGTATTTGATTGCGCAGGAATATGCCAACAAAATTGCCGATTTACTGCGACCGCAAACCGAAGCCTACTACGAGATTTGGCTAGATGGCGAAAAAGCCGTCACGGTGGAAGAACATCCCGATGTCGTGGCAGCGCGCCAGCACAATCTCAACGGCACCCTCTTCCAGGACAGCCAAGAGCCCATTTATGGCACCCACTACATGCCCCGTAAGTTCAAAATGGCGGTGACGGTCCCCGGAGACAACTCTATTGATGCTTACACCCAAGACGTGACCCTCGTGGTGATTGTGGATGATGCGGGCGAGCTTCAGGGCTTTAACATTTTGGCGGGGGGCGGCATGGGGCGGACCCATAATATGGAGGAAACCTTTGCTCGCACAGCTGACGAAATTGGCTACGTTGACAAGGCAGATGTATTTGATGCCGTGAAGGCGATCGTGGCGACCCAGCGAGACTACGGCAATCGTTACAATCGGCGGCGCGCTCGCATGAAATATCTGCTCCACGAGTGGGGCGTCGAGAAATTCCGGGAACAGCTGGAAGGCTACTTGGGCAAACCCTTGCAGCCCTACAAGCAGATGCCAGAGTGGAAGTTTGAAGACTATCTTGGCTGGTACGAGCAGGGGGATGGCAAGTGGTTTGTTGGCGTTGATATTAACAACGGTCGAATTTATGACCACGGGGCGCTGAGTCTGCGCAGTGCGCTGCGCATGATTATTGAGCGCTATCGGCTGCCGATGCTCTTCACCGCCAACCAAAATGTCGTGCTGTATGAAATCGAGCCCCAGGATAAGGAAGCCATTCAAGCCATCTTGGATGAGCACGGCGTTACTCGTCCCGAAAATATCGATATGATTCAGCGACACGCCATGGCCTGTCCGGCTTTGCCCATGTGTGGTCTAGCGGTGGCAGAATCAGAGCGCGCCATTCCTGATATTCTGAGCCGCATGCGATCGCTGCTAATCAAAGTGGGCCTGCCGGATGAACATTTCGTTGTGCGGATGACAGGCTGCCCCAACGGCTGTGCCCGCCCTTACATGGCCGAACTGGGTTTTGTCGGCAATGCCCCCGACAGCTATCAGATTTGGCTGGGCGGCTCACCCAATCAAACGCGATTGGCACGAACCTATACTGAACAAGTGCATGCAAACGATCTAGAAAGCTTCCTAGAGCCGCTGTTTGTGTTCTTCCGCGATTATCGTCAAGCGGGTGAGAGCTTTGGAGACTTTTGCGATCGCATTACCTTCGACGCCCTGCAGGAATTCTCTGCGGCCTACGATCCGGCCACTTATAAGCCGCGTAAAAAAGACAAGCGCCATCGCATTGGCGTCTACAGCGACACCTATGAGCTGCTAAAGATTGCGGTGGAACAGGAAGGACGTCCGATGTCGCAAATCACAGCCGATGCGATCGCGGCTTACGTTGCCCAATACCAAATTAACGAAGCGAAGTAGCATTTGCTAAGTGCTAAGTGCTAAGTGCTCTGAGAAGCCCAGTTGCGATGAATGACTGCTGTTGTGCTGTTGCTTTTACCCCAGAAAGGCGAATTTTTGTACGCTAGGGTCAATGTGTCGATATTGCGATCGTGGAGTTGCCCATGAGCTACAGTAGCTTTTCCCTCAGCCAGGTGAAAGCCGATTTCGGCATTGTTACCAATGAAACGCAAGATCTGTATGCCGAGACACTAGCCGTTCAAGCAAGCGATTTGCTGACTTTGACCTTGAGCGAGCAGGTCTCGCTTGCCAATGCCATCAACACGGAAAAAGCTCGCTCTGAACTAATTGTTATGCCCATCTTTATGGAGGTGCGGCGGCAGTTAAAGAATCAAATTGCAGTTTTTTCTGGCAGCACCTTTGAGGTTGATCCCTCAAAAGGGCTGGAGGGACGATGCGACTTTATCTTGAGTCGATCGCCCGAGCAATACTACATTGCCGCTCCCATTATGACGATTGTAGAAGCCAAAAACGAAAGCATTCCCAGCGGTCTGGGTCAGTGCATCGCCACTATGCTGGCGGCTCGATTGTTTAACGAAAGGGAAGGACAGCCTGTAAATACTGTCTACGGCGCAGTAACCACGGGCAATGACTGGAAATTTCTCCAGCTTATGGGCAATACGGCTTTTATTGACACCAAAGCTTACTTTTATTAATGAAGTGGACAAGTTAATTGGCATCTTGGTGTCATCGCTAGAGCCAATAGCTGAAGGTCGCCCCATTGGTGCGTTATCGGGTTGACGAAACTTTCGGGCCGGCTGCCAGAGAAACTTAATCTAAAACATATGGCAATGGGCCGTGGCAAAAATTCACCGATTTGCGAAAATTTAAGAAACGTTACTCTCACTTATTTGCGATCGCCATGAACGCCCTACTCGAATCTCACCAGCGCACCAAGCTTGACCCTAACAGCGACACGCTATTTTATGACGTGCCTCGGTTTGTCACCCACGTTGATGACGGCTTTATTCAGCAATTGACGGATCTGTATCGCGATCGCCTTCAGCTGGGGATGCGCATTTTCGACATGATGAGCAGTTGGGTCTCTCACCTGCCTGGCGATATGGATTTTAACTGGGTAGAGGGGCACGGCTTGAACGGCGAAGAATTGGCTAAAAATCCCCAGTTGAATCATTACTTTGTGCAAAATCTCAACGAAAACGATCGCCTACCGCTGGAAGATCAGTCGTTTGATGCCGTGCTCAACACGGTCTCCGTGCAGTATTTGCAGTATCCCGAGGCGGTGTTCAAGGAAATTTATCGCGTCTTGAAGCCCGGCGGCATTGCCATCATTAGTTTCTCAAATCGCATGTTTTATCAAAAAGCGATCGCGGCCTGGCGTGATGGTTCCGAGGCGCAACGGGTGCATTTAGTAAAGCAATATTTCCAGTCGGTTCCTGGCTTTGGCACCCCCGAAATAATTTCTCGTCCGGCAACCGTACCCATAATGATGCAGATGCTCGGACTCGGCGGGGGCGATCCTTTCTATGCCGTAATTGCCGAACGGATGGAGCCACTCGTAGCCCAGGCAACATCAGCTTGAAACCAGCCAAAATCCCACTAATTTCGCATCAGAAGCTACGAGGAGCGTAACCCAACAGGATAGAATAAGTAGCTGTCGCCGGATGCCGTTGAGCGCATTTCGGCTGTTGTTTTGGACGTAACTCCTCCATGATTCGCGAAGTTTTTATGCCCGCCCTCAGTTCAACCATGACGGAAGGCAAGATTGTCTCTTGGGTCAAAGCTCCGGGCGATAAGGTTGAAAAGGGCGAAACCGTCGTGGTTGTTGAATCCGACAAAGCGGATATGGACGTAGAGTCTTTCTACGAGGGATACCTGGCCGTTATTGTCGTCGAAGCCGGTGAAGAAGCGCCGGTGGGCAATGCGATCGCGCTGCTGGCCGAAACAGAAGCGGAAATTGCCGAAGCGCAGGCTAAAGCGTCAGGCGACAGTGGAGGAGCCAGTAAACCTCCAGCTCCGGCTCCCAGCGATCCAGCACCCACCTCGGCGGCAAGTACACCAGCAGCAACTTCGTCATCGCCTCAAAATGGCGCCAAGGCAGCGCCCAGTGGCCGCACAGTGGTTTCGCCGCGAGCTCGCAAACTGGCAAAAGAACTTAAGGTAGACCTGGCAACGGTCACCGGTAGCGGGCCTCACGGTCGCATTGTGGCTCAAGACGTTGAGCTGGCGGCGGGCAAGACACCGACCCCCACTGCTCCACCGGCAGCGCCAGCAGCCGTTTCTGCAGCGCCAGCGGCCGCTCCGCCTCCTAGTGCTGCTCCAACGCCAATGCCGGCAGTCGCTACGCCAGCACCGGCCGCTCCCGGGCAACTGGTCCCGTTCAATACCCTGCAGCAGGCTGTGGTGCGTAACATGAACGCGAGCCTAGCCGTGCCGACATTTCGGGTTGGCTACACTGTTACAACCGATGCGCTTGACCAGCTTTATAAACAAATCAAGTCGAAGGGTGTGACGATGACTGGGCTGCTGGCCAAGGCAGTCGCGGTGACACTGCAAAAACATCCGCTCCTTAATGCCGCCTACACAGACCAAGGTATTCAATACAGCAGCAGCATTAATATTGCCGTTGCTGTCGCCATGGAAGGCGGGGGACTCATTACTCCCGTACTGCAGGGCGCTGACCAAATGGATATTTATTCGCTGTCGCGCACTTGGAAAGATTTGGTAGCGCGATCGCGCTCCAAGCAGCTACAGCCGGATGAATACTCTACTGGCACCTTCACATTGTCCAATTTAGGCATGTTTGGAGTGGATAAGTTCGATGCTATTTTGCCACCGGGGCAGGGCTCAATTCTGGCGATTGGAGGCGCTAAACCTGCAGTCGTAGCGACATCGGAGGGCCTAATGGGCATCAAGCGGCAGATGCAGGTCAACATCACCTGCGATCACCGAATCATCTATGGCGCCGATGCTGCAGCTTTCCTCAAAGATTTAGCAGCGCTGATTGAAAACGAGCCTCAATCGCTGACGCTTTAGAACTGAGTAGGGACTCACAACTATTCATTGTCCTGGGCTTCGATTCCACTCAGCTCTCATCACCTTAAACCAAGAGGTTCAGATGGTTGAGCGGAATCGAAGCCAGCTGCGTTAAAGTCACCAAAAAGTTTTAGTTAAGAAGGGATAATCCCTTGAACCTTTGGTGTAGTCGACTATTTTAAGTGCAACCTTATCAGAGAGGGGTTTTGGCGATCGCCTGATGTACAACTTCAAATATTTGGTAGCAGTGATTATCTCGTCGTAGTGGCAGCTCTTCATTCTGCACAATCAGATCGACTCGGGTAGAGGGTTCTGATAAGGTTGGTGGATTAATCAAAACCTCCACAGTCGCCAGCAAATCAGGCTTGACGCCTCCTGGCTTCTCTTTCGCTACAAGATATTCATCGTTTTCATAGACCAGATTCAAATCACAAGCTGCCAGCGTATTGGCAACCGTTTGACGAATTTGAGCTAAGGAGCTCATTGCTCGAAATAAAGTGGTGTACCGTGCCATAGGTAACTTCAGAAAAGGGAACAAACAGTCAAAACACGAATTGCTGATACTCTACTTGACCTGCACCATACTTGTCATCATAAATGCCAAAAGCTTTGATATAGCCGATGGTACTTTTGATATTTCTATCTACCAGAAATAAAGCATAAAGTCAGCTTTAGACAAAATCTGCAGTACCGAATACGGTTCTTACTTTCGTTTAATACATTTAGACAATACATTCGACCTGACAATAACTGCCGTATCTAGGCTTATATTTTGGACTTCCAGTTCAGGCTGAATTACGTCTATTTTTGTTGCTTATTCCTGTGAAGCTACTATAAATTGACTACTCAACCTAAAGAAACTTAAAACATATTCAGCTAATTAGCGCTCTAAAAAACCTTCAAATAGATTCGTTTTCACTTAATTTGAACCGCTAGAGGGCATTTTCAATTATTGTCATCAATGGCGCTAATAGATGCAGAAGTAGGGGAATTTCAGTTTTGCGATTGATGAGGGCGTTCATTTTTAGCGATGTCTGGCATTACGTCCCACTGGCAGGCAAGATGTCTGCACTAAATAACGTTGATAAATTTACACGCGCGGGAGGTTCTTTATTGGCTTCCGGCAAACTGAGTTGAATAGCCCCATATGAAATTGCAATGTCTTTCGCAGAAACCGGCCGTAACTGCTCTATTTCGCTGGGCGATCGGTAACAAAGCGGCTTCCAGGCAGAATCGGACAAATTCATGCCTGGAGTTCAGAATTGCTCGCTACCATATGTGGCAGACTTGCATGACCATTGCTGCCGCGTCAAAGCGATGACTTTGTGCTCGAGCCGCTTATTCAACGGAGCCCTATGAACGTACTTACTCCAGGCATTATTATCGCGCTGCTAATTATGTTCCTGCTTGGCATTCTGGCGGGCTATTCTTTGGTGCAGGGTCGCATCCGGAAGCAGGCGGAAGAGCTCAAAATTGCCCAGCGGCGCCTAGCGGAAATGGAACAATCCCATGAGTTGCGATTGCGAGAGGCAACGACGAGGCTGCGGCAGGATTATGAAACCGAACTGGCGGCAACAATTGAGCACTATCAAGATCAGCTCTCCCAAAAAACGGTTGAAATGGAGCAGATCTATCAGACTCGACTGCGAGTGCTGCAGCAAGGGGCAGCTTCTGTGCCGCCACGCTCAATCACGTCGGCGGAAACTACAGTTGACACAGTTCCTGCTCACCCGAGTCAATCCGAACCATCACTGCAGCTAGCGGAGACAGCGATCGCTAATGAATCGATGGCGGCTTTTCCGCAACCCGATCCAACGCGCTTCGAACGCGAATTAGAGCAAGCATATGAAGCGCGGCTGCAAGCCGCAACTCAAGATCTACAGCAATCCCATGCTCAGCAGTTGGCCGAGGCCCTCCAAGCTGCTAGAACTGATGTCGCGGCCGAATATCAGGAACAACTGACCGCCAAACAACAGGAATTTGAGCGTGTTGCGGCCGAACGACAGGCTGAGTTGGAACAAGAATTGGCTGACCTGCGAGCTGAATTGGCAACTGCGCAAGCCCCGCCCCTTGATGACCCAGAAACTTCTACGCCTAGCCAAATTATGGGCATTGGCAACGACGACACCACAGTAACGCTATCGGCTCCTCAGCCCCCCAGAGCCATGGGGCTGTCATCGGATGAGCCGCTGTCTAAAACCCAATTAGAAGAGCGGACCTCAGCCGCTCAACCAACTGCAGGCACTTTTGAAGACCAGCTTGCCACTCAATTAGCAGCTCAGCAAAATCAGTTTGAGCGCCAGCTTGCAGAACAGCTTGAAACTCAGCAAATTGAATTCGATCGCCGCTTTCGAGAACTGGAGACGGATTACAAACGACAGCTCGCCGAACAGGCCGCGGCGGCTCCAGAATCGGTATTGTCACCAGTTGACGAGTTGTTTTCCAACCAAGACTTCGAAGAGCTTATATCTAATCGACCTGAGATTCCGATAGAAGACGACTTGTTTTCTGATGAGATGTTTGCTGACACCAGGAGTGATGCTGATATCAGGACTAATAAAGTTTCTCCTGAACCGCCGCGATACCCAACGGCAATGGAAGACGACCTCTTTGCTGATGATCTCTTCGACAATTACTCAAAGGCTGACGCCGCTCGCGATCCTGATGCTGTACCTGATCAAGACGACGACGATGATGATGAAGATGATTTTGGTCCGTTTGACTTGAGTGACCTGACTTAAGGGCGAGTTATCAAGTTCTTTGGTCAAAGGTTGACTAATCCACAGCAATATCCAGCATCACTAGATCGATAAACCTTCTATCAGATAGCAATATCGACTGCAGAGCAGACACCTAATACCAATGCTCTGTAACGCTGCGCTTAATAATAGTCGTCCAGAGATGAGCGCATCCTACTCTGAGAATAGGTGCATTGGAGGAAAGCGGATATGGCCCGCCCATTGACGCTCACAATCGCCGAAAGCCGCGAAGAACTTGAGCAATGATTGCAGCATGAAACGGATGCCCGTCAGCAGGAACGGCTGCAAATGCTGTATTGGTTGAAGCGTGGCTTGGTCAGCAGTCGCCAACAAATCGCGCAATTGCTCCATCGCGATGACTCAACGGTGACTCGTTGGCTCAACGATTATCGAGCTGGTGGCCTGAGCCAGTTGCTAGAGATTAAGACTGCCCTGGGGCCGCTCGCATCATTCCTCCCGAGGTGATGGAACGGCTGCAAGTCCGCTTAGCCGAACCGAGCGGATTTTCCAGCTATCAGGCGATTTAGCAATGGTTGCGGCAGGCGTGCCCAGTGGAAGTGGACTACAAAACGGTGTACCGGATTGTGCGCTACGAGTTGAACGCAAAATTGAAAGTGCCCCGTCCCCGTCCCCACAAGCAGGCCCCTGGAGCGATCGAGCAGTTTAAGGAAACTTGCCTCGCGCGCTAGAGGTCTGACAAAAGTTCGTCGGCGTAGACACGCCCCTGCGCTACTTTTGTCAGGACGAAAGCCGCTGGGGATTACTGACCCTAAGCGGACGAGTGATTACACTGAAAGGCATCAAACCCGAAGGGCGCTATCAATGGGGACGTTCCACCTTCTGGCTTTATGGTCTGGTCGAACCCCTGACGGGCGAGAGCTATTTTGAGCAATTTGACCATCTCAATAGTGAGCACTTTGAGCAGTTTATTCATCCGTTTGCGGCGCGCTACCCAGAGGATGTGGGGTGATTCAAATGGAGCCAGCCAGCGCCCACCGGGCTCAGAAAATTGACTGGCCGGAGAATATCATTCCGCTATTGCAACCGGCCTATCCCCCCGAAGTCAATCCGATTGAGCGCTTCTGGAAACACCTCAAGACGCCTCTACAGGGGGAAATCTTCAAGAATCTGAAGAGGCGCTGCGTCAGCGAGTGCAAGAGACCTTGTCAGAAATGACTGAAGACGTGATTCACTTAGTAACGGGATGGAACTTCATCACAAATGCAGTATTAAGTGCATCCTCAAATTGAATTGGTATTAGGCTTAAAATACCAGTGGTACAACTTCGGATTTTTCTAGATGAACGCACCAGATGAATCGAGGGCGTGTCATCAATAATAGCCAGAGGGCTTGTGGTATCGGCATTACTGCGATCGCTCCACAAAACCGCTCACAGACAGAACTGCTTTTTACATCAGGACTTACCGGCTAAATATGCCAACCTTTAACATTTGGGCCTTTAGCGATCGTCCCTAACCGGCTAAGGCTGCTGCCTTGTCATGATCAGCTGCTAGGCCGCCAGATTCTTAAGGATCAGCTTAGAGAAACGCTGTGATCCAGCGATCGCGAAGGCGATAAAGTGAACAAGTGACTTTTAGACTGTCAGAACCTGACATGACTGCAATCAGTGTAGGCAAATGGTTTTGGCAGCCTGGCAATACCTAAGGAGACGGCATGACTCGCGCAATTATGGAAACTGATAAGGGCACAATTCACCTCAACCTGTTTGAGGCTGATGCCCCCGGGACAGTGCAAAACTTCATCGACCTGTCTCAAGCTGGCTTCTATGATGGCCTTAAATTTCATCGCGTCATTGATAATTTCATGGTCCAAGGAGGATGCCCTAAAGGGAATGGCACAGGTGGTCCAGGCTACACGATCAAATGCGAGATTAACAACAACAAGCATGAAGCTGGCAGCCTTTCAATGGCCCATCGCGGTCCCGATACTGGCGGTAGTCAGTTCTTTATCTGCCATGGTCCCCAGCCCCACTTAGATGGTGTGCATACCGTTTTCGGCAAAACTGAAGACATGGAGGTAGTGAATGCTATCCGTCAGGGTGACAAAATCCTCTCCGTGAAGATTGAAAAATAGTTTAGTAGTGGCATTGGCTTGACCCGCAATTCCACAGCCTTACGGCTTGCACCCGGGGCGATCGCTGGCAATCGTGATTGCCCCCGCTCGAAGTTTGTCATTCTTTAATGCTGGAAACTTCTTGAAATAGACGTCGTTTACGGCGTCTGACTTGACTTCATGGGCCAAGAGCAGGAATCCTGGCGGTTGACGAGAGGCTGAAACGAAACCACCTATTACTTGCCAGTCGTCATCCTGGAATATGCTTAGAAAAGCTATTTTTGTTCAGGCTGGATAAATGCTTGGTATTGAGCCGCCATATCAGCGTAGGCTGATTGTGCTCGATGCACACGAGCGTTCAAAAGAGCTTCAACTGGCTTACCTCCAGTTGTCAAATGCTGTTCGACAATCGTTGCAACGTCCTTGGGTTGCACACGAGAATAGTAAATATTATCCGGCATGACTTGCACCAAAGGCCCTGCTCCACACTGACCTTGGCAGCCACCGCCGCCGACTATCAAGGTGTCTGACTGATGTTGCTGAAACGCTGCCAGCACCTGCTCTGAGCCGCTGCGGGAGCAAGAGCGATGTTGACATACCGTAACGAGGTAGCATCGAGAAGAATTAGACATCGGCAGTCAATAATTTTAGGCGCTTGGCTAAATTTACTTTTTTTACCGTAACAACTTTCGGCCACATCAATGTTTTGTTGAGGACAAAACCTTTCAGTGACAGGCCATGAGCAATAAAAGTCAAACACAGATGGCAGTTGTGTAACCTGAGCCGTGATTCGTTTGCTCAGATGCCCACCGAAAGCTGTACGCATATCCACAGTATTCCCGTTTGCAGGCCAGAGAAATCTTACGATTAAAGTCTGTACCCATCGACAACCCTGATTCGGCAGCAAGAATTTCAGCCCCTTAGCCGCCGAAACAGTGATAGGCGCCAGTTAGGCTGGCTTTGGGTTCTGCAATTAATTGATGACACGCCCTGGCATTGGGTCGATAACGCATCTCGGGCTTGAGGACGACATGCCATTTGTAAATTTGCGACAAAGATTACCGAAATATTGCTTCGACCCCTTGACGAAGGGTATAGTGTGTCACTAATCTGTCAGAGGCTGAAGCAATATTCGCCGATTATTTAATGATTAACATAGACGTATTCACGTAAACGTATAGGTCTTGAGTCTGGCTAAAACATTATTTCCAAGTTGCGTTCTCTACAGAAGTTGAATGACTTCCAACTTGAATAGCTGAATATTGACTGAACTTCTGCAGAGTTTTTCTGAAGTTTTCCCTATCGACCTATCAAAAAAATTCAGACACCATAACAGTGTGATTAGCAGCCCTAATTCACAGTTGTTACCCACTGTTAGCGATGTCATCACATTTACTAAATCTGTCATCTTCTTTGGAATGTCCCAAATGTGGCAAGCATGCAATAGTGAGCCACCAAAGTGGGATATATCAATGTCTGAACTGCAACTTTGAACGCAACCTCGAGTCCAAGGAGGCATCCGATCTTCGGAAAGGAGGATTGGGTGAGCTGGTATTTGCGATCGCTGGATTTATGATCACGGCATTAGTTTTCCTGTAGGCACTCAATGGTGTGAGGTGGCCACAGCGACACCGACTTTACTGCCCACAGTACTATTTCACATTTTTCCGCGTGGGCGGCGGAGCAATAGTCGCAGACTAGCCCTGAGCAATTCTTTGGAGAACCCTCTCTAAATCGAACGGTCAGAACCAAAGGGTTTGAGAAGCAACCGACAAGGATACGGTCTCTGAAGTAGTGAATTAATGCCAGTTCTCGATTTTAGATTTTTGATTGGGAAATTGAAAGCGTCTTCATTCCAACGTCTTCGATTTCAACCTCTACAGCTTTAGAAATGAGAACCGGTATAAACCCGTCTGTCTGAGAACAAGAAATCTCAGCACATTGATGCATATCGCTAGCTTCACGAGTGCTGTAAATGCCGTCTAGCTTATGGAGTTTTGCACTTTCTTCTAGATAATTTTTGCGGCAGCCCACAAACAGTCCATGGAAAAGGTGGTCAGTCCCAATTCTGTGTGGATTTCGCGTCGCAGTTTAATCGGCAAGGTAGCGCCGAGCTGGTAGCCGCTGCCAGTCTACCCGTTGATATATCAGCGCTAAATAAGTCTTTGCCAGTGACTCAGGCCTCCGTGCATTCTGCTTTCACAGGGTCTGCAGTTTTGGTTGCTTTCGACTGACAATTGGCGATCGCGCGCTTGGTTGCAGGCTGACGACGTCGCAGTTCATATCACCACGTAAAATCATGAGACAATCTCACCACCATAACTTCTTGTTCCGAGCTGCCTGCGAAGGGGTTAAGCTCGTGGCTTTAATGCTGGCCGGGTTTATGAGTGCCTGTCTATTCCTTGCCCCGTTTGGCGCTTTTGATCAGGCGGGAGCGTTAGTACAAATTGCAATGCCGTTTTTCTTGCGGCTGATGATAGCACTGTCTAGCCTAATCGCGATCGCCGGCCTGTTTGAAGCGCTGGAGTAGCTGAACCGTCGTCTTAAGGAGCGCTAAGGATCAGCCTTAGTCTGCTTCTGAGGCGACAATGGCTGCCGTTTGTAGCTGATGTAGGGCGCGCTGGATGAGCGCTATTGTTAGGCTGGGCTGCTCTAACTGTGGCGTCAGCCCCACATCATCAATGATTTCTAGATGCTGAATGGCTTGGGGATTCAGCGCAACCAGCCGCTGCCCTAGGTCAACTTCGGTGAATTGAGCCGCCTGTCCCCATAACACGACGGTGGGAACCGTTAACTGCGGCAGCCACTCTGCCAAGTCGAAGCAGAGGTCGCCGCGCACAAATGAGAGGGCGGCATAGTCGGCGTTGGGCTGAGTAGCCGAGGCCAAATAGGCAGCCACCATTTCATCGGTAATTAAATCAGGGTTAGCAAACTGTCGCTCAGTCAGAAAGCGGCGAACTCCGGCAGCGGTGGCGATCGCGGTTTGATAGAGGGTTTTGTCCAGCAGAGGAACGCGCAAGATTTGTGGCAAAAATCCCTGTTGAAAATCTTTGCCAAAATCCGACAGCCCTGCAGGCGTGACCAGGATAAGTCCGCGTATCAGGTGCGGCTGCTTTACCGCCAGTCGCACCATGATGGCGGCTGTCAGGGCTGAGGCTAAAATAACTGCGCCTTGGGGAGCCAGCGTTTCCAGCAGCTGAGCGATTGTCGTTTCGTAATCTTCAATTTGATAGTTTCGCTCGGGATGATCAGAACTGCCCCACCCCGGCAAATCTGGAGCAAATACGCGATAGTCGGTGGTAAATGCCGGATAGACCTTAGACCATTCATAGGAGGAGGAACCGCCGCCAAATCCATGGATAAAGATCAGCGTTTGCTCTGGCTGCGCAGTAATGGGCCAAAACTCCGGCTGTGGGGCAGCATAGGCTACTGTCCCTAAATCAGTGACGATTGATCGCTGCTCAAACCCCGGTGCAATAAACATCGCAAAATTCCTGCAAGTGATTGATCGAAGGACGCTTGATAATGCCAGCCCACAATCCGCGCCATTGACGGTGATATCGAGTTTTGCCCTGCCTAACACCTTTCTGGCGAATGATCTCGATTTTAGATGTTCATGTGCAATTGGGCAGGAGGCAGTTAAAAATGCCTTTATGCTGCGGATATAAAGCCTTGGCGGACTAAACCCAGATGAACTTTTGGGTAATCGCCATTGGAGCTTTCAAAAATTACTGGCTGACGAAAAATCCAGTCTCAACTTTAGGCGATCGCGCTGGAGATTGGCGGCGCGGCGTCTGAGGCGGCCAATTTAGCATAAAGGGCTTCAATTGCCTGAAGCAGCTCGGGCTGTCGCCACTGCTGATAAAGGTGAGCCGCGATCGCGCAGCCTCCTGCCGCTACCCCTTCTTTGACAAAACCAGCTTCATAGCGCCGCAGGGCTTCATAGCGGGATTCAGCAAACGAGAGCGGCGTTGCCATTAACGGCACATCGCCGATGAGTCTGGCAATACCAACGGCATCACAGGTTGGGTCGGCAGCCACCCAGCGGGTCGTGCCAATAACGACCTTCTCGGGCTGCCAGGATAGGCGATGCGCCTGCACGAGCGATCGCGCGAGGGCATAAACCGCTAGCATCTGCGTGCCTCCGGCCAGCAGCACACCGCCGTGACAACTGGCGCCGATGGCCATGGCTGCCACCACTATCTGCATTGGATCACCAATGGCGGCGACCAGCGCTAACGGTGATTTGAGGGCGTCAGGAGCGGCAGTGGCCCGCCATCGCTCCAGCCCTTGGATGGCGATCGCCTGTTTTTGAGCATGGTTGCAGGTCGGATGACTGCTGCCCACCTTGTCAATGACCGGGAAACCCAACCCCAGCAGCAGGGCCAGGGCGGTGGTCGTGCCGCCAACCACGCACTCACCCAAAATCACATATTCAGAATCAGCCTGCGAACCCAGACGATGCCCCCAGGTGAGCCCCAGACGAAACAGGCGCTCAACCGTTGCCGCTGTCATCGCTTGCCCAGTGCTGACGCAGGCCGCCGGTGCACCGCGTAAATCAATGTGCGGCACCGATGGGGCGACCGGCAAGCCGGCATTAAACAGCATGACCGGAATCTTTTGCGCTGCCACAATTGCCCGCGCTATCAGTACCGGGGAAACGCCTGCGGTCAGAGGCGGTAAGGGATGCTGGGGTGAGGCAGTTAAGCCATGCAGAAGAAATTCGGCATCGGCGATCGCGGTGGTGCGGCGATCGCCGGGCGTCGCACCAGCAGCGGAAATTCCTGGAATCAAGGCGGTGTCAGTAAACCCCAGAACGCAGGCAAGTCGAGGGCGGTGGCCCCAATAGCGTCGCAGCCAAAGCTGCCCCCGAGCGGTCTGAGTGTAGACGTGATTCATCTCTCTTCCCCTCACAGAAACTATGCGCGAGCGATGGTCAGGCCGTGTGATCAGCTGAGGGTGGAAATCCTGGCGCCCAGCATCACTCCTAGGGCCGTCTTCCAGATGCGGTCGCAATGGCAGCTAAACAATAATGGTCTCTAGGTTTCCAAAAGCTGCTGTACCCAACCTGGCGGCGACGGCATTTTTTCTCCCAGGCGCTGCAGCAGCAGCCACGAGGCTAGATGTACCGTGAACAAATATACCAGGGAACTTACCACCACAATAATTAGTGCCACTACCTGCACCAGGGTTATGTTCGACTGACTTAGGCTGCCTAATTCCAGTAGCCCCAGATTCACAAGACGCGACAGCACCCAATCGATGATCTGGGTCGCTTGGTTAATCAAATAGACCCACAAGTCTTCGCCCAGCATGAGCGACAGTAGCCAGAGCCGGACAAAGAAACCCAGGGAATTGAGCAGCGTACCCATCCCAATCGAAACATACCAAGACGCCCCGCGAAACCACAACCACCCTAGCTGTACTCCTAATAGACCATAGGGCATGAGATAGAGCAGGCTGCGCGGTGGCCCCATCAGCACTGCCAGCAGCAGAGTCGAGACGAGAGCGGCCATCCAGGCGGCTCGATTGCCCCAGCGCAAATAGACAAGGGCGATCGGCAAAGGAAACACAATGCGCAACAGGGGCCCCGGAGGGAAATAGGCATTCACTAACCAGATGAGGCTGGCGGCACTAGCGAGAAAAGCGGTTTCAACCATCGCCGCCGGCCCCACAGTGGGTCGTCGCGATCGCGGCCAGTCGAGCTCATCAAGCTGGCTGGGCCGATAATCCAGATACGACTCAACCGCTGCCAACTCATCGGGGTCAGGCGGCGGTGCTTCATTACCCCATTGGGACTGACTAGGCTCAGGATTGGAGCCGGCAACAGACTCAGGCATCGTCGGCGTTAAACCAGCAGTTTTTCAAGGGCAGAGATATCGGGAATTCGCATAACATCGCGATCGCGCTTGACCAACGCTTTCTTTTCTAGCTTATTGAGCACCCGAGTCACAGTCTCGCGGGCTAAACCACTCAAGCTGCTCAACTCCCGATGGGGCAGATTGGGAATTTCCCACCCTTCTGATGATTCGACCCCCTGACCGTCTGCTAGAAACAGCAAAATGTCAATTACTCGCGACGTACTGTCTGACTCGCGCAGACGTAGGCGGCGGTTCACTTGACGCAGCCGACGGGCCATCAATTTCGACAGACGAATGCCAGCCAGCGGCTCAGTCTGAATCAAATTAACAAAGTCTTGGGCGGGCAGATTGCTAATGACGGTGGGCACCAAAGTGATGACATCCGTAGAGCGCGGCACTTCGTCCAAGGGGGCCATCTCACCAAAGAGTTCCCCTTTACCGAGAATATTAAGCGTTATCTCTTTGCCATCGAGATTATAAGTACGGATTTTGACCCAGCCATCCAAGATAAAATATACCGAGCTTCCCCAATCGTTTTCCAGCAACAGCACTTGATTGGCAGGATGACGGCGGGTGACCGCTTGCGCTGTGGCTTGTTCAACAGCGGCTTCAGGCAATTCCTGAAAAAAGGGGGTTCCCGACAGCGGAGCTCCCCCGACGGAATTGTCACGAGATCCGTAGCGACTATCCATGAAAATTAGTAGTTATTACGTAAAATGAAGACAAAAATTTTATTCAAAGGCATAGACGACACAGTAAGAGAAGTTAGATATTCGAGAGCCCGCCCTTGGCTTAGTTGATAAGAATTGAAAGAGTTATCTAGCTTGGGTTCCCTGCATAAGCTTTTATCCTATTATCCTTTTGCCAGAACTGAGAAAGATTTACGCTGATTACTTGCTGCCAAAATTTTAGTGTGAAGGGCAGAGTTAGAAAAGGCTAAAGTCACCTCAAAATGCCTGTCAAAAGCTACCCGTAGATGTTAACCAACCTGGCGGCTAGCCCCTTCAAAGGATGAGACAGGAGATGATTGCGGATAATTCATTGTGCAATTAGTTAAATTTACTTCGCAAATTAGCAGGGCGTGCTTAACAAAAGCAAATAAATATATCAAGATAAGTTACGGCTAGATATCAATGGCCTGGTAAAGCATTGAAAACTAAAAAGTCGCGAAATTTTGGATTATTTGCAGTTTTCCAACCATATCATCCATTTAATTGACGATTGTTGAATAATCCTCTTCCAATCAGTCAGATCCACGGAAAAGCGTCCACTCAAGCACGGTGCAAGCGTTCTTCGAGTGCAGTCAACCAGAAACGCTGGCAACAAAGTATGGACTTTCTCTTTTCGAGAAATGGTTCACAAACGCCGCCGCTCAGTCGGATGCTCAGTCGATAGTGTTTTGCAAGTTGACTATGAAGCAGTCATTATTTAGCTGCCAACTACCCGTAGTGAGAGAGGCACAGCTTTCACCAATTTTGCCATGTGATCGCGATCGCAGCGGTTCCGTACGTCATCAGCATTAGATGACGCGCTTTCACGAGTGAGTGGGGGAGCCGCTGATGTTCGACGATTCTCAGGACAGCAGGCAGCCGCACTGGCAGAACACCATATTCCCGGTAGGGGCGGCAAAAAAAGATTCATGGCTGAGTCATAACAATTTTCAACCGTTTTGGGTCGGCTGACCTACACTTTTGGCAAACTCAATCAAGTTTTCCCGTCGGGCGTCTGGTTGTAGAGCTGCAGAAAGGTCATCATGAAGACTACTGGCGACGTGGCCAGCGATCAGCCAGCATTAATCGGCACTGTGAGGCTATTTCTGCGCCGGCGGGAGAGCACATTCGCTAAGGAGTGTCCCAATTTGCATTAATAACGCTATCCCTGGCTCTGAGAGCCTCTCCCAAAATTATTAGGAGGGGGCGTTTTCCAGTTCCCGTGATGCCAAATTTAGCAGTGGCTCAGGGAAAGCCAGGGCGATGCTCTGAGAAGCCGCTACTATCTAGTCCGCTTCCCAAGGGATGGCCATTGTAAAACTGAGATACATTTCATTCGTCAGCTGGATTTAAGGGGTTCACTGTGACTTTGCAACAAGGGCAACTGCAAGCACTTATTACTGAGATGGAAGCACTGCTGGGAAAAGCGGCACCGAAGTTGCCGTGGGGGCGGGCAAGTGACCCTAGCGAGCAGCGGCAGCTGATGGAGCAGGCATTGGCCTATCTCAAACAGGTGCAGCAAGCTTCTGAGCAGAGACCAGATTTTGCTCTAGAAGGGGGCAATGCGTCGATCGCCCCGCCAGACTCAGCCCCTTCTATCGACCCAGCGACCCCGGCAACGGCGGCAGACAGCCAACGGGTATTGCAAACCCTACTGCAGGAAATGCAGTATCTGCGGGCCCAAATGGTGCAGCCATTGACCAGTGAAGTGCTGGCGCTGCAGCAGCAGCGAGAAGCGCTGAAGAACGAGGTGCAGGAGCTAGAGGCAGCGAGATCACAGCAAACAGCGGCGACTGACGCCAGTCAAACGCAGCCAGTCTGGCTGGATAGCGCCGTGGCTCAATTGCGAGCCTCATTGATGCGCGAGCTAGCGCCTCAACTGCGGCGACTACAGTCACCAATTACGGCTGATCCGGCTCTTTCGGCGACTGCTGATGGTTCGCGCTTTGAGGATGAGACTGACTTACCGCAACTGACGCCGCCGCAGCGGCTAGAGCAACTGCGGCAGATCCAATCGCAAACAGATTACATGCTGCTCCAACTGGACAGCAATTTGCGGGCGGTTTTTGAGTCTTTGGAGCAAAGTATTCAAAGCTACTGCGATACGCTGAGCCGAGGACTGGACACGATGCATGGCCTGGGGCAGCAGGGAGAATTTGTTTTTCGCGCCTTCATCAATCACCTAGCGGAGCAGCTGCAGGAAGAGTCGGCTAGCGTGTCTAGCCAACTGGCCCGTCGTCAGGAAATGGCGCGGCTGCAGGGTCAGCTTGAAGAAGCGGATGTAGACAGCGATATCAGCAGTGAGGAGCTGGATGAGGCACCGGCGATCGCGAATTTTGAAGACATTGATTTGAATGATTTGGCTGACCTAGATATTGACTCCAACGAAGAGGTGACGCTCTTTCAGCTAGATGAAGAGTTTAATGATTTAGCACTGGATGCCGAGGATGTGGCCATTGCCGCTGATGAAAACTGGCAGGAAGCGGACGACGGCGAACCAACGATTGTGCAAACGGAGCCAATGGATTGGGCGATCGCCACCGGGCAAGCTGAGGCCTCAACGGTCGAGGCTTCATCGAGCGATGATGACGTACCACCGGTCGTCTATGACCAAGAAATTGATGCTCTCTATGACAGCCTATTTGGAAGCCCGAGTGAGGCCGATTCGGCAACGATTGAGTCTTCAGTCGAGCCAGCCGATGCTGACGCGGCGATCGCTGAGCAGCTACTCAGCGTCGATACGCCCATCGAGGTCTCGACTACTGACGCGGCTGATGCAACCGTGGCTCCACGTGCTGCCGAGCCGCCCCCAATGCCTAGCAGTCCCTCCCTGGATCTGGACTTCCTACTCGAATCGGATGCCCCGGACAGCGAGGAAGAGCCGGCAGCGGATACGGCGGCCACAACGGATGCGCCCCTGGCTGATTTGTTAGGAGCAGAAATAGCGGCGGATTTGGCTCCCACGGAACCCACCAGCGACGACCAGCCAGATCGGATTACTGCTTTGACCGACCTGCTGCCCGCATCCGAACGCACCTATGGAGCCCGTCAGGCTGATCCATTTGCGGCCTTTGATGAATTAGGCGATGCGTTTATTCCGGCGCCCCCCAACGAAGATTTGCTGAATACGGACAGTGAAATCCTCAGTACTCAGGTTGAGCTTGACCTGGATGACGCCACGCTTGACCAGCTCAACTCAGATTTGTCACGCCTGGAAGGGGTGCCAGTGGCTGCCACAGATGGCGCTCCGCCGACGGATTCATCGGCGTCCAGATCGCCTGATGTCCCCACCGCAGACCTGGACAATTTCACTTTGGATGATATTTGGGGCTCGGATGCGATCGCTGCGGAAATCGCGCCGCTGTCGGCGGCTGACGACGGTGATCGTGGGGAGACCGTCACTTTCGATGAAGCGTTAGGCACTGAGCTTGACCGTTTCGCCGATCAAGGGGGCGAGACTGAATCGGCTACTCCACCCACCGGTACTAGCGAAGCAGCAGAAAACGCCACCGTAGAGTCGCTGACGGATTTACCGACGGACGATCTCGATCCGCTAGCTGAGCGGGCCGAAGACTTCAGTGTGGCCGATTTACTGCCGCCGATGGCGGCTACAGATGAAACGTCTGGCTCTCTATCGGAACAAATCTTGATGTCGGAACCGGACACCGCCGTTGATGACTTAGCAGATTTAAGCGATGTGGATCTGTCTTTTGATGAGTTGCCGGAACTCGCTATCGAGCCGACTAATTTTTCCTCAGAATCCATCGCTGGCGATTCGCTAGCCGGTGATTTATCGGCGGCGGCCAACGAAAATACTGCCGTGGAACCGACCACTGAGGACTCGACCATCATAGAGGCTCTGCAGGGGCTGGCCGAGGCCAGTGCCAGGGAGCGTCTCAGTCAGGACCAGCAGTCCGATGCCTTATCGCCGGAAGCGTCAGAGTCGACCTCAGCCTTTACGTTGACGGGCTCGGCGACGACAGGTCTGAGCTTGGTCTCATCAGAGGAGGAGACGAACGCCGCCCTACTCGCTAGCTTAGCGGCCCTCCCCGAAGACAGCGAGCTGGCCGAAACTGTAGCGATGGCTGAAAGTACGTCCGAGAGCTTGCCGGCGGCGACGCCCTTCGACGAGACGACCGCCAGTCTGTTGCCAACAGCGTTTGACATCAGCGGCTCCAGCGAAACGGGATATACGCTTAATCTGGAAGCTGACGATTCGGCGGCAGCCATCAATCAGACTTTGCTAGCCGCACCCGATCCGGAGTTGACAGAGCCAACGACCGATGCGATCGCGGCAACCGAGTTCGAGCAGTTGGGTCGGCAGTATGGCCGCCGACTGCTGTCTCTGGCCGATATGGTGCCGGCCACCCAATTACCATTTTCAGAGCCCGTTGATCTCTACGATTTACCAGACCTTAACGAGCCGGTCGAGACGGCTTCCGGACTGGACGCTACAGCTGTTGCCGCCGATTCTCTAAGCGCGGAGGAAAGTGAATTAATCGTCCTCGGCTCGGTGGAAGCAGGCTTTGTCGTCACGCTACCGGCAGCGACACCATCGCCGGCAGACGTGCTCAATGCCTTGCCTGATGACGCTGCCGATAGTCCAGACAAGGCAGTCAGCGACGCTGCGGCTGACGAGAATGATGACCTTGCCGACGCCAATATAATGGCGACTGATTTTGATGAACTCGCCCAGCGCGTCAGCCCGATCGACAGTATGGAAGCCGAGGCTTTAGCGGCCGGCACCCCAAGCTTCGCCAGCCCCGAGATGGAAGATTTGATGGCGGCTGACTTCGCGCAGGCGGCGGCAAACATGGGCACTTCTGAGGCGATGTCTTCTGAAACAATATCTGATGATGAGACGTCGGCGCCGCTGACCGCTGATGAGCTAGCCGCTCTGTTTTCGTCAGTGGATGAAGCGACCAGTGCTGCTGCATCTGAGGCGTCTGCCCTGCCGGTCGAGGGGCTGGATTCCACTGCTGAGTCCGTATCGTCAGCCGACAGTTTTGACCAAGGGCCCGATGAGAATGCCTTACTGGCTGATGCACCGCTGACCGCTGCGGAGACCGCTGATGTTGCCAACGCTGAGACCGCCGGACTGTTCGATCATATTGACCTCTCAATGGAGGAAATTCCCGATGAGCAAATCGAGACGGACATTGCATTTCAATCTACCTTCGCCGATCTGGATCTCGATCGCCTGACGCCTGAACTGGATGCCGCAGTCGCTGAATCCAGTGACGCGATCGCTGATCAGACAGCGAGGATTGCCGACTCCCCAGCGCCAACCGTGGCTCGTGAGGAAACGCCGGCGGTGCTCCCCCAGCCTGACGACTCCCCCGACCTCGCCGCTGCTGATGTCGATGACGCCCTGTTTGCCTCATCGGGCCAACTGACCACCCTAGGAGACGCCGACCTCGGCGCCGGCTCCGAAGCCGATGAGGATGGGGCTGATGGCTTGGGAAAAGCCTGGTTTCTCGGCATTGATTTCGGCACCACTGGTCTATCCGCCGTCCTGATGGAGCAACATAGCGGCCAGGCCCATCCTCTCTGTTGGGTCACGCCTGATGCTGAAGCCACTGACCAGCCGCCAAACTTTCGCATGCCGGCAGTTGCCGCTTGGACCAGCGCTCTCTCTACAGAGGGGACCAGCGCTGAATTGCTGGGCGTGGGCCAGCCCGCCCTAACCATGGCCGCTGAGTCGTCAGACGCTTGGCTGCTGGATGCTTTGCGATCGCACCTACGGACCGGCATTCCCTATGAAACTGCGGACGGTCGGCCAGCACCGCTGCTGCAGTGGTCTGAGTCGCAAACCATTGATCTGCCAGCCGTTATGTCGATGGTTCAGGCTTTGCTGCAGCTGATTGGCCAAGCCGCTGCAGACGTTGACCTACAGCTAGACGCCATTGGTCTGGAAGCTGACCAGCTAGATGCGGTGTTGGCTCAGCTACAGGGCGTCATTGTGGGAATGCCGACTAACTGGTCAGATACCTACTGCTTCAATCTGCGCGAGGCCGTCCTCGCCACCGGTCTGGTGGAGTCGCCTGACCAAATTTTCTTTATCGAGGAGGCGATCGCCACCGCGCTCTCAGGGCTGCCAGATCCCAGCGAGCCGCCATTAGAGCAGAATCGTCAAGTGCAGACCCTCTATGAATGCAGCTGGCAGGGGGGCACCGTCGTTATCGGCAGCGGCGCTGTCTGCACCGAAGTCGGTATTTTGGATATTCCCCAACCCCTCGATGCCTTGAGCCGCGAAGATTTTTACCTGCGTAATCTGCCCTATGGAGGCGATGCGCTCGACCTGGATATCATTTGTCAACTCCTGATACCTCCAGAACGGAGACAGTCCCTGGCTCCCGGCGCTCGGCGACGGGCTCGCCAGGGTTGGGACTGGCAGGCCGCGCTGCCAGATGTCACCCACGCCCAATGGGCCGACTTGCAAATCGAGGCGCTCAACTTGCCCCAGTTGGCCGAACCCGACATCGCCGTACGGCAGCGGCTCCGTCAACACCTCGCCAGCTCTGCCCTAGGTCAAAGTCTGCTGGAGGCGGCGCGGCATCTCAAACTGATTCTGCAAAACCAAAACCAGTATCAGCTCGAACTGGCCGACCAGTCCTGGCGAGTACAGTATCGGGATTTAGAAAGCCGCGTTTTGCTGCCCTACATCCAGCGCATTAATCAACAGGTCAACGCGCTGCTCAGCCAGACTGGCTTGGCCTCTCAAGGTGTTAATCAAGTGATCTGTACGGGCGGTAACGCCTCCTTCAGCACGATCGCCAAATGGCTACGGCAAAAATTTCCCAACGCCACGATTATTCAAGACACTTATCCCAGTCAACGCCCCCAAACCTGTAGCCGGGTGGCCTACGGTCTGGTCAATCTGTGCCGCTATCCGCAGGTGCTCGACATGGCGCGCCACCAGTACAGCGACTATTTTCTGCTGCATGAAATGTTGCGGATCATGCCTGACGCTCCCTTGCCCTTCGACGGCATTTTGCATCTGTTAGAACAGCAAGGCATCAACACCGAGGTTTGTCGATCGCGCATTGCTGCCATTTTAGAGGGCCATCTACCGCCCGGCCTGCTGCCCGATGCGGCGACTGAAGCTCTGTTAAGTCGCGTCGACTGGATGGCGCAAAGCTATCGGGGGCTGACTGCAGCTAACGTGTTCAGCCAGACTAGCCGCAATATCTATACGGTTAATCCGGGCCAGCGCGATCGCCTCCGCGACCATCTCATGATGCTGCTACAACATAAGCAGCAGTCCTTAGCGGAACCGCTGATTGCCCAACTCGTGGCGGTGTATTAACCATTCAGCAGCGATCGCCCTCCGGAATGTCGGCTGCTATGGCTGTAGCTTTTTGTACAGCCTAAAGACGATATAAGTAGAGCGTTTAGGCGTTGGCGCTCAGGAGCACCGTGGCGATGGCTTTACTCACACCCGATCCGTACGACAAAGTAAAATTTGATTTGCGGCATCTCGAAAAGCGCATCAAAAGACTGGAGGGCGAAAAGAAAGACGTCTGGGATGTCTTGAGCATTATCGGCTCAGTTTTAGTGCCCGTAGCGATCGCTTTCACTGGCCTGTTGTTTACTTACCAACAAAACATCGCTAGTGAACGGATGGCCATTAAAGAGCAGGAAAGTGAAGAGCGGTTTAACCAAGCGAATACTGAGATTGCCACGATTCAGGCGCGGGTTGAGCAGAGCCAAGCCATGTCTGACTTAATTGATGCGTTGTCCTCAAACGATGGACCGAAGCGGCGGTTGGCCGTGGTCGCAGTCGAGCTAGCCCTCAAACCTGAAGATGCCAAAAAAGTGCTGGAAATTATTGCCAGTCAGGATACTGACCCAGAGGTAGTGGCGACGGCACAAAGCTCGCTGGCAAGTGTCAATGTCGTGATTGAGACCACAGCAGATAACGAACGAGCCGGTTTTCAAGCCCTGTTAGACGGCGACTTAACCAAGGCCCGGCAAAGCTTTGGCGAAGCTTATGAAATCTCTCCTACTTCACGTAACGTGGAGGAGATTTACAGCACGGTGCTGACACCAACTCAAGTCCAAACCTACAATAATGCCGGTGACGCTGAGCGAGCCACAATTCTACAAGCGCTTTATCAGCAAATTTTGGAAACATACCCTCGCAGTCTACCGGATGATTTGAAGACTGAAATGGAGAGCCGAATCATCGATGATTCAGCGCAGTGAAGGTTGGCCCGCTGTGCGGCATGAGGAGTGCAGGGAAGTGAGTGTGGAATAGGGCAGAGGGTGAGAGGGTGGCTGGGTGAGAGGGTGGCTGGGTGAGAGGGTAAAAAATCCCAAATTCTAGAAGCTTTTTCTCTTTGTGACTGTAAGAAGTTACGGTCAGTTGCCCACCAAAATTAGCGGCGCTCACCGTCCGGGATGACCGTTAGAGGGTTACGGATAACCTCCATTTGAGCGCGCAGGGCTTGGTCCTTACTCTAATTAGTCTGTAGGTTGCTGTAAAAACTAGCGCTCAGGGTGCGTCAACTGCTGTTGCGAAAGCCACCAGGACTGCCCGCCGATGGTCTTTGGCAGGCGCGATCACTGCCTGAGGACGCATACGGTTAAACATCTCACGGAGCTCGCGATCAGTATCAAGCAGATTTTCGCAGCCAGTAACTAAGACCTGTCATCAACCAATACCAGAAACCTCAAGTCACTGCAGATCAACCATAACCATTACAAAATATCGTCATTCGTGCTGCCGTCCCAAAGTTCCAGCAGCGCATCAACTCGCTCTACCGACGCCAAATCTTCTTGGGCAGCATACAAACGGCGAGCCCGATTGACTGCACCCACAGCCTGTCTTTCCAGGCCTTCAGCCCAGTAGGCTAAGCCAATGTTGTAGTGGGCACCAGGATTATCGGGAAACGCATCAATCACGCGGCGATAGGCTCGAATCGCTTGCAAATAGACGCCCGCGTTGAGATGGAACGCCCCCACCGCGGCCTGAGCCGGAATTAGCTCCGGATCAGCATCAGCGGCCCGTCGATAGTATCGGTAAGCCGCCTCCTCATCACCTAGTTCCATGGAAATTTCCCCGAGCAGGAAGTTGGCTTGGGCGTCGTTGCGATCAATGCGAACAGCCGCTTGCAAACTATCAAAGGCTTCTCGGGAGTTGCCCCGAGCCAACTGCGTTTCAGCCAGGCCCACATAGGCGGCACTGCTATTGCTGTTGGCCCGCACCGCCTCCCGAAAGGCCGATGCCGCCGCGCTGTAATCTTCCTGGATCAGGTATAGCGTGCCTAGGGCTTCGTGGGCTTGGGCATTGCTGGGCGATCGCCGCGTTAATGCTTCATAGGTGTCCAGGGCGGCATCATAGTCTTCTACGGTGATGTAGATGTTACCCAATCCTAGATAGGCGTCAGTCTCAGAAGGCCGAATGGTGGCAATTTCTACGTATGTCGCGATCGCATTCTCATAATCTTCGAGCTGCACATAGGCGAACGCCAGTCCGTAGCGAAATGGCATATTGTCAGGATCAAGCGCGATCGCCTGCTGATAGGGATCAATAGCCGCAGTATATTCTCCCTGCTGCACGTAGAGATACCCGATGCCCGAAAATAGCCGCGCGTTGCTAGGGTCAATGCGGATAGCTTCACGATACAGAGAGATAGCCGCATCGTAGTCTTGGGCCTCTACCCGGTCCTGGCCTTCAATCAATAAATCATCCAGGGCCTCTTGTTCGGCATCCGATAGGTTAGGTTGACGACTTTGCGCTAAATAGAATGAAGGGGCGGCTGGCGCTGGAATCGCCGTTAGTCGCTGATCAGACGCGGTTACGGAAGATGTCGCCGCCGCATTTCCAGCGATCGCGCCCGCCAGCGCAATTCCAGATAAGCAGGATGCAAACCATCGAAAAGCCACAGCTAACCAACCTCCCTCACATTCAACCCAAATTGGACTCAGTAGCGGCACATTGCATCGTGAAATTGCCAAAAGTCCACCGTTTATCTTATCTCAAAGACGCCAATGATTTGACAGCGACCAGTAATCGCCAGGAATCGTCGTTCGCGATTTTGGATTGCCGATTTTGGATTCGAGACGATCAGGCTGACCGGACCTTCGCGCTTTATGTCGATATGGCAATCCGCAATCAGGGCAGAACCGTCAAATTTCTGAAATGCCTATTCGGTAAGCTTTTCAATTCCGAATTCTGAACTCCGCATGCTGCATTTACTGGCAGAGGCTCCATCTTGGATGCCCTATCTGTAGCCGGAATATAGAGAATTGGTATTACATCTGTTTGTAGCCGTTACTAAAAAAAGCAGCTTCCATAGAAAGCCAATTCCCGCAGAAGTATAGGTTGGCTACCGCAACTTGCGGGCGGCACGTTTGTATCTTTCTAAGATGGCTATCGATTGAAGTCAGGAACCAAGTTGAATGGTTTCTGTTCTAGGCATTTTTATTGTCAGAGCTCTTCTAAGCAGACGGTGCGACTGAATTCACTCTGTGGGCAATGACTTTAATCTCGTACAGCTCCTCGAACCACAGTTTCTTATCTTCTAAGTTCCAAAGTTCCGAGCCACAGTCATCATCAGGCAGAGTTGGTCGGATATCGATGTGCAGTATCTTATTCGTCCCGTCGAAATAATACTTTACTGACTCAATGGCGCCAATGCCACGGCGGTCAAGTGCTACGGCAATACGCAACATGGCGCTGAGTTCATTCACCACGCTGCGGTGCTCTTTTTCTGACAGATTGCGATAGTTGTCGTGCTTTTTCTTGGGTAAGCTTTTGCGGTGATAGCGAGCAATATTGGCGATGATTTCAATTTCGGCTTCGGTATAGCCCAGCAGCTCACCGTTGCGAATCAAATAGTAAGAATGCTTGTGATGACTAGAGTGACTGATGTAATGACCGGCGTTGTGCAAAATGGCAGCGGCCCACAGCAGTTCCCGCTCCGAGTTGCCCCAATTATGGAGATGGCCTTTGGTCGCATCGAACAGGCCCTGAACAAAGTCGGCCACACGCTCTCTCGGTGCCGCTGGCACATGATATTTATCAGCCGCAGCGTGTACGCTACGCTCTCTCACCGATTGCTGAAACTGCATGCGATCTTCAATCAGACCACGACTCAGCATCCAGTCAACGACAACGCCTTCCCGCAGCGCCCGTTCGCAGATAACCAGGCTCTCAGTGCCCAGCATTAGCATCGCTTCCTGCAAAATTGTGGCTCCGGCAACGATGATTTCTGCCCGGCGAGCCGACATTTCTGGGAGCTCCAGCCGTTCCGCTAAGTCGAGCTGCCGGAGCTTATCTATCCAAGTTTGCAGCTCTTTTAAGGTAAATTCAAACCCGTTCAGCGGCTCCGGCACGAATCCTAAGCGGTCCTGGGCGATCAGCGCCGCGACGCATTCAATGGTGCCAGAAGTGCCTACCAACTTCAGCGATTCATCTGGCTGGAGATGCCGCTTGAGGTCTTCTGCCGCTGGCTCCATACGGCCTCGGACGTAGGCTCTGAGATAAGTGAATTCTTTGTCACTAATGGGATCACCCGAAACGAATTGAGCCGTCAGTCGCACGGCTCCAACCTTGGTGCTGCTCAGGTATCGATGGGGCTCGCCCGTGCCCAGTATCAGCTCAGTGGAGCCGCCGCCGATGTCGATAATGGCATGGGGCTGGTGATGAAACTCCATGCCTGACAGTACGCCTAGATAAATGCGACGCGCTTCTTCAGTTCCAGAAATTAAATTGATGTAAAGGCCGACTTCGCGGTGCACCCGTTCAATAAAATCCAGACCGTTTTTGGCTTCTCGAACGGCGCTGGTAGCGACTGCAACGATATCTTCGGCCTGCAGACTTTCGGCTAAAGCCTGGCATCGTTTGAGCGCTTCGAGCCCGCGCTCCATGGCCTCCGTGGAAAGGTTGCCATCAGCGGCAAAGTCGCCCAGGCGCACAGTTTCTTTTTCGCGGTCAATGATGGTGAAAGCCGGTAGGGAAGATTTAATCTTGACGACCACCATGTGAACCGAGTTGGTGCCGACATCGATCGCCGCGAGGATGCGATCGCGGTGCTGCGTCAAGTCTTGGTATTGATAGGGATAAGGCACTGTCGTTCGCGAGATAGCGGGAACTGTGTTAACCATAGCCAAGTTAGAAATATTGTTTCATATCTTACGGGGGATACCGCTAAAATCCGTGGCCCCATCGAAAGATCTCCCAACGCCTCTTCATCAGAAGCGTAATTAGGTGATCATCAAAGCTTCAATATCCGCTGCCGCCGTGGGAAGTGCGGCAGTTAACACTTCACTGCCAGTGGTCGTAATCAGCACATCGTCTTCAATGCGAATGCCGCGCACATCTTCAAACTGGGCCAGTCGCTCCCAGTTCACCACGTCAGCATAGCGATCGCGGTTTTGGGGATCTTGCAAAATTGCGGGAACTTGATAAAAGCCAGGTTCAATCGTGACAATCATGCCCGCCTGCAGCGGCCGATCGAGGCGCAAAAAGGCCAGCCCAAAGCGATCGCTGCGGGTGCGACCAGCCGCATAGCCCGCGAGGTCGCCCAAGTCCTCCATGTCATGCACATCCAGCCCTAGCAGATGCCCGACGCCGTGGGGAAAGAATAAGGCATGGGCATCTTGTTCCACTAAAGACGTGGAATCACCCCGCAAAATTCCCAAATCCACCAGTCCGGCAGCGAGCACCTGACAGGCCAATAGATGCAGTTCCCGATATTCCATTCCGGGATCGGCAGCAGCAACACAGGCATCATGCGCTGCTAGCACGATGTCGTAAAGGTCGCGCTGAGTGGTCGAAAAGTTCCCTCTGACGGGCCAAGTGCGAGTAATATCTGAGGCCCAGCCACTTGGCGCCTCAGCCCCCACGTCAGCCAGCAGCAGGTCGCCCGGCTGCAAGGTGTGGTGATAGTGCTCGTTGTGCAGCACTTCACCGTGAACCGTGACAATACTGTTGTAGGCCGTGGTCATTCCTTGGGCCAGAATCACCGCTTCCATGGCCGCTCGTACAGCTGCCTCCGTCTGTCCTGGTTGAGTAGCCGCCAAACCCGCACGATGGGCCTGAATGGATACCTCGGCGGCCTGACGGATCGCGGTGATCGCCGCGTCATCGTGGGTCAACCGCAACGTTACGACGGCTTCAGCAAGGGCGCGATCGCGAGCTGGATTAATCACACCGCGCTCCGTCAGCTGCCGGGCAGCAGTCGCGGCATCCTGCACGCCCACGGTCGCTACATCCTTAACAGCATCCGCTAATGCATCCAGGGGATAGGCGGCATCAGCGCCAATTTGGGCCGCAATCTCCGCCCGTGGAGGAGTTGGGCCATGCCACAGCGACGCTTCAGAGGTCGATTCATCCATAAATAGGGTCAGCTTGGCATTGTCGAGCCGAACAGCGGCATTTGCTAGCGGCACCCCAGCAAAATATAGGAAGTGACTGCTAGCGCGAAACGGATAGGTATTCGCCGGAAAGTTGCGCGCACTGGCTTGCCCTGACCACAGCACTGCAGGAAAATCAATCAGCTCTGCCAAACGGTTGCGGCGGGCTCGCAGCGTGTCAGCGAGATGTGGAGGAGAGGTGATCGTGGCCATAGTATTGGAGGTTCCAAATACTGCAAATTGAATTAGTGAAAGCCTAAGGATATATGGAAGTTAGATCAAGCGTCAGGGAAGAGAAAAAGGGAATGGGGAATAGAGAACAGGGAATAGAGAATGGGGAATTTTCAAAATCTAAAATCCAAAATTCTTTATCCCATCACTCCATCACTCCACCACTCCATCACTCAGCCCCCCCCTCTACTCAGCCACGCTTACCCCTACACTCCTACACCTCCCCCCAACCGGGATAGAGCCGACGCATTACAGGATTGTAGGCTTTGAAATAGGCAACTGAAGCAACTTCCCGCACTCGCGCCTTCACTGGCTGATCGGCTCCCATACAGCGTTGACAAACGGGATTTTTAATTTGCAGTCGATTAAAGTTTTGTCGCAACTGACAAGCAGGACTGTCAGTCAAGATTGCCTTTAGCGGCTTTTCCGTTACGTTGCCAAGGGGAATCTGACCTTCAAAGTCCTTGCAGCAGGGCACTACAGTGCCGTCATAGAGTACGCCTGCCTGCTGAGACGCACCATTGCAATATCCCCAACGGGCAGGTACAACCGCGTCGGACTCCACGTTGCCCCAGCTATCCAGGGGGAAAGTTTCCAGCGTCAGCTTAGGATGCAGCGGAATCAACTGCCACTGCCCCGGACGAAAGCGACGAATGGTGCGCTCGATAGTCGGCCAGTGAATATCCTCATCGACAATTCCCTCCAGAAATCGTTTAGCCCATGTGGTTAGCTCGGCCATCATATTGGCCTTACCCGCCACCACGTTCATGGGCTTGTGGGGAACAAGAAAAGGGTTGGGCGTGGTGTCTAAAAATTTCACGTGAATGCGGGTAGGGGACTCGATCGCTCGCAAATTAGCCTGCACGTATTGGACAATGCCGTCAAAGTAAGCTGCCGACTGCAGGCGGGGCGGGGCTCCTCGCAATTGGTATGTGTGGGGATCGGGGGTTTGCAGCGAGATGGTGACCTTGGGCACTTGCGATCGCACCAACTGCTCAATGTGTTTGGGAAATAGGTGAAAGGTGCTGCCGTTCGTGGTCAAATGCAGCTTCAGCGATCGCTCCACCGCACTTTGAATACCCGCAAAAATATGGGGATAGATGAAGGGCTCTCCCATCAAGTGAAACGTGATAATGCGAGCCAGATTGTCTTTGGCGATCGCTTCTATCAAGCCTTCCAACACCTCGAATTTCATATGTCCCCGGCGCCGAGCCATGATGGCGTCAGGGCAAAACTCACATTTGAAATTACAAACATTTGTCACTTCAATGTGTAAGCGATCGAGCTGAGTCATAGAGTAATAAGCAAATAATTTCGCCTCACCCTAGCAAGCCCACTCAGTTTCCGCGTGAGGATTTCATAAACCTTCGCTGAGTAATCTTCCGGGCTACGTTTTCGGGCTGTTCAAGTTTTACCTCGCGCTCTTCTCAACGCCACCTCTGTGTGAATTTTGTCGACTTGCTAAAGGCTGCCATCATTTAGCAGTGACCCCTTGTGCTGCAAACCACTCAGTCCTTGACTAATTTTGCCGAGCGAGCACAACTATGCTGGCTTTCAGAGGTTTCTACCCTTAATTTAGTGACACACTTTAGGGCATTGCCAATCTTTTTTGGGTATCCAAAGAGCGAGCGACTTTGCTTCCGAAGCAGCCGGATCAATCCCGTAGATGGCTGTAGACTCTGTTAGTTTTGAGCTGTCAACAGGCCGACGGCCTTGCCGTTGCATGGAAAGTTTTCTGCTTCGACTGGCCTTTCTTAGTCGACGGCCAGCGGCCACCGGTAGGTTGCGCCCTTACAAAGGGCAACAACAGCGAAGAATCGCCTCAATTAGTGATGGTTTACCGACCCTTAGTATGGACAGTCAGTTAGTTTGGAGGGAATCTGCGGATGAATGCTCAGGTAACCCGCACCGTGGATGACATCCAAACCAATTCATTACTCCCTCTAGAATGGCACTTGCGCTGGTTACTACCCGATGATTTGTACGCTGCTGCCTGGGTCAATCCGTCGCGCCAGACTCTAATGAGGGTGTTTGAGCATCTGCGAACCCTGCAGCATATTCTGATTGATTATGTGCCTCGGGATGTCTGCGACCAACCGCCAGTGCCGGGATACCATCGCTATCGCTGGCAGGAGGGCACGCTGCTGTTTACCGACCTAGCTGGGTTTACGCCGCTGTTAGAGGCCTGTTCAGTCGAAGGACTGAACGGTGCGGAAGTTTTGCTGCAGGTGCTTAACAGCTATTTCTCCGGCATGATTGAAATCATCGGAAAATCCAGCGGCAATCTGTTGGAATTTACCGGTGATGCGCTGCTGGTGCAGTTCACGACCGGCGATCGCCAGCGTGATATCAGTCAAGCGATCAACACTGGACTGCGGATGCAGCGGGCCATGGCGGCCTTTCAGCGCATTGCCACACCGCGCGGCGAACTCTCGCTGAATATGCGGGTGGGACTGCACACCGGCAAGTTTGTTACCGCCGACATTGGCACACCACAGCGGATGGCCCATGTGCTGTTGGGGCGCGCCGTCACGATTGCCAAAAAGGCGGAGGGAGCAGGCAGCATTCGTCAGGTAGCATTGACCGCAGCCGTGAGAGCACAGCTCGGCGATCGCTTACCGCTGCGCCCCACCAATAATAGACACTGGCTAGTGGTCGATAATTTAAGCGACGAAGAACTGGGCGAATACGAGATTACCGTGGCGCGGCGACGCAGCACTTCCATCTTCTTCGACCGTAGCACTGCCGGCCTGCTTAAAGAAATCGAGGCGGCCATTCAGCGAGTAGAGCCTTTAGCCAGCTATCTGCCGCGATCGGTGCTGCGGCTGATTATTCAGACTGCCTCTGAGCGTCGTATTCCGCCAGCTTTTCCCACGATTGCGGTGGCGTTTGTCAACCTCATTGGCCTGCCCGAAGCCGTGGATGACGCGCTACCAGAAGAAACAAACGCGGTGGTGGAATGCTTTTCCCAAGCCTTTTCTTTGATCAACGGCATTGTGGAGCTGAAAGATGGAATTGTGCAAAAAGTTACCTATCACTCCATTGGCTCGGAAATGCTGATTCATTTTGGCGTGCTCAATCCTGACCCGAGCGATCCCCGTCGAGCGGCTGAGGCAACTAGCATGATTCGAGAGGTGGTGCAGTCAATTTCTCCCCCCACGGTTAAGGGGCAACCAATTCGCCTCACCTGCCGCATTGGCCTGACCTATGGCCCGGTGTTTGCCGCCGAAATCGGTGAGCGACGTGGTCGCCGCGAATTCAACATTCTTGGCGATACGGTCAACACGGCCTCGCGCCTTATGAGTCAAGCTGGGGAGAACGAAATTTGGATGAATCAGGCGATGCAGGCTGCGATCGCGGCGGACTTTCCCACCCAGGCGCTAGGGCCACTGAGCCTTAAAGGTAAGTCACAGCCCCAACCAGTTTTTGCGCTGTTGGACTCGGCAGGCAAATGACGGACTCGAGGAAGGATAATGGGAAGGTCATTTTTATCCAAACTGCGATCGCCCATGTCTTTACCTGCTGCGGCTGTGCCCATTGATGCTATTCGCTATAACGACCAAGGCTTAGTGCCTGCCATTGTGCAGGATTATTTGGACGGTACCGTTCTGATGATGGCTTGGATGAATGCTGAGTCGTTGCAAAAGACGCTGACAACAAGGGAGACTTGGTTTTGGAGCCGTTCCCGTCAGGAATTTTGGCACAAGGGCGCCACTTCTGGACATCTGCAAAAGGTGCATACGGTTCGCTATGACTGCGACAGCGACGCTTTGTTGGTCACGGTGGAGCAAATTGGCGACATTGCCTGTCACACCGGCGAACGCAGTTGCTTTCATCAAATTGCCGACGAAGTGGCGGCGCCCCCCGCCGATACCCTATCGCAAGTGTTTGCTGTGATTCGCGATCGCCAGCAGCAGCCCCAGCCCGATTCCTACACCAACAAACTTTTCGCCGGCGGGGACAACAAAATCCTCAAGAAAATCGGTGAAGAAAGCGCGGAAGTGGTCATGGCTTGTAAAGACGATGATGCCGATGCGATCGCTGGCGAAGTCGCTGATTTGCTGTATCACACTTTAGTGGCTCTAGCACATCATCAAGTTGACCTCAAAGCCGTCTACCAAAAGCTACAGGCCCGCCGTCGCTGAGGTGATATAGCCGTCGTCAGTGCGGTTAACGCCAGACGGCAAGCCCCCTGACTAAATTACATTTCCTAGTCCCCGTCTCCAATTCTCTATTCCCTAATTTGCCAAACCCAGTTACCCAACCACCCAGCCACTCAGCCATCTCCAGCATGTATAGCTCTAGAGCAACGAAAAAGCGGCATCCGCAACCTGGCCCCAAAAAAATGGCGGGATTGGGATATTCCTGTAATAAACTGAAGCCATTATTTCACCCGCACTGTTTCACCTGCCCCAGCAGGGAGCCAGCGCGCCAGTGAGAATCTGCTTCTAAAGCCTTACTTGATGAAGCCACGAGATTGTCGCTTTCGTAACTTTGGGCACAGCAACTTAAATTAATGGCTAAAGTTATTGTCCTTCAAGCCTGTCGCCACGGTCTTGGTTGCTCTCATTTAGTTGCCAATTTGGCGGTAATTTTGATGCACCACGGCTATCGGGTCGGTGTATTGGATACAGACTTGCAGGTGGGAGGTATTTACACGTTATTCGGCCTTGATGAAACGTCTGAAAAACGTGCCGATGCTTACTGGTGGCTTAATGCCAATACTCGATCAATCACCTCGTTGCGCTCAGAGCTTCGACGCTATGATGCCCCGCAAGAAATTAAGTCGGCGGGTATTTATATTTCGCCGTTGGGGAGTCGTTTAGCCCAGGGCAGTCCACATTTACAGACCTTGCAACATCGCTACGGAGTCGAAAAACCTTATGAAGTATTAACTCGGCTCGGAGATGAATTACTTTTAGACTTTTGGCTAATTGATAATCAACCCGACTTGGCCGAAGACGACTTGCTTGGACTATCTTTGGCAGACATTGTGCTCGTTTTAATGCAGCTTGATCCCTATGATTTGCAAAGAACCGCTGTCATATTAGAGATTATTGAACAACTAAAAATTACCTACACTCGGTTAGTTCCATCATTAGTTTTGCCGACTATTGAAGCTGCCGTAGTTACACATATGCTAGAGAACACCTATCAGTATCCTGTTGCTGGCATTTTATATTTGAGTGAGGAATTGATCCGACTGGCAAGTCAGGGTATTTTCTGTTTACACTACCCCCATCATTTTCTGACACAAACAATGATTGCGATCGCTCAACAACTGGAGCAAGATTCTCAGGCTCTTTCCACCTCCTCTGCTAGCGCTTAACCGATGTAAAGAGTTAAACCCCGTCTACGTTGAGACCCGTAGTTTTTCGATTTCTGACTCCAGGTGAT
>ERZ1740058.155-NODE-155-length-58534-cov-28.847142_pt1 | contig 58534 bp, 48 predicted proteins | sample MGYA00581745_ERZ1740058 | MGnify/ENA primary metagenome ERZ1740058 (study PRJEB43018, sample SAMN04849742) | marine metagenome | isolation source: floating plastic debris | place: Pacific Ocean | collected 2008-08-30 | study: EMG produced TPA metagenomics... | reverse complement strand
ATCATTCTTAATCGTTTAAACGCATGACCAAACAGAATTTTTTAACATGCTCTAATCCAGTCTTCATTCTTCCAATGAGGGATGAACATTACGTCATGAGGGATGAAGAAGAAGCTATCCGAATACAGGGGATGAAACGGCGTGCCGACTTAGCTCAACTGGCCGCTGAAGTTTCATCGCAGTTTACGAAATAAGACGCTGGTGATTTATATTAACACTAACCAATTTGTCGGTTTAGGAATCACAGATAAAAAATAAACATAAAGTTTAGTCTAACACCTTCACTTAAATCATCACTCTTCTTCTCTTCATCTTATATTTCTACCCCCACTACTGATAGTATTCCACAGGATTATTATCGGTATATTATGGAGATCAGGGACTTAGTCTTGGACAGCTTAGGGTATGTACTCTGGGATGCGTAGTCCGGGACTAAGTCCCTTTTCATCATTGGAACAACGGAATGTACCTACAGAACACTCCTTCAGGCTTAGGGGCAAATGGAGAGGTAATTACTAAACCAGACGCTATTCTTAATTATCGGCCAGTTGTTGGTAGATTAACTTATTATCTTGTACAATAAACGAAAGTGTAAATAAAAAATTAAGCAGAAATATGATAGTCATGTCGGCTATATGCTGCATACACTAGACCGTTATGTGCAAGTACTATGTAACGATAAATGAACCGAATTGATTTGCCAATTAAATGTGTAAGCTTGAAGATAACTTTAGACATTGAACAAGACTTAAAAGACCAATTCCGAAGTGTCATTGATGCGGATAACTTTGATAGCGCATCAGGTTATGCTAATGATAAAATCAAATTAATAAAATTTCCTGACCAAACTGAGTTTTACCATTTTGAACCAGTGGAACATAAGGTTCCCATACATATGACTAGTATCAACGCTAAGGAAAGTGAGTGGTACTTGATTCACATGAATATTGGAGTCGATATGCAATTGAAAAGAATGGTAAATCACCCAACTGATTATCATAGGTTTGTTCCATCGGGAATATTACTGTATTGCCCCGGCATAGTCATAAAAACCGATTTTTCTGTAGGACACAGATCCGAACTTGCCTCAATCCGAATTCCAAGAAGTTTTATAAACAGTTACTATGAAAACTCTTTTATCAAAGAGGGCCAACTTCTAGTTTATGAGGATTTAGAGTATGGAATAGAAAAGAAAATCCGTGCTGCCATAGAGGCTATTAACAATAAGCTTAAATGCCATACCTTGGTATTAGAGGTTATAGAACACCTATTCAATAAAATCATATCTAACTCATCCTCCTCGAAAGCAATTGCACTGCATAACGATGACATTAATAATCTTTTGCTTGCTTCGGAGTTTTTAAGAAACCCACTTTCAAATCATATTCCTTCAATTAAGGAGTTAGCAATCATTGCAAAAATGAGTCCATCAAAATTCAAGGCATCATTTAAACAATTTTTTGGCCGAGCTCCACATCAATATCATTTTAAAATTAAAATGGAATACGCTAGAAAGGAGTTAAAACTGGGACGTAAAACTCCCATTGAATTAAGCCACGAACTGGATTATTCACATCCTTCCAATTTCACTTCGGCCTATAAGAATTATTTTAAAATTATTCCCTCTGCTGATTTCTCCAAAGCCTGAATTAAACTTTCGGCAATAAAATTCTGGCTTTTAGCATTACTGACCAACCTATCATATTGCCTAAAATTGCTTTGTAAAGAGTTCGACCTAGTTATATAATTAAAAAGTCATGAAGCTAGCAAAGCTATTTTGGTCTATTGGTTCGGTATTAATAAATATCGTGATTGGCATTTATATTTATCTCAGCAGCAATGCCCCAAAAAATAGGCAAGAGCGCTATCAATATTTAAACGAAAACTGGGATATCTACGGAGCACACTGGAAAGTCGAATTTCTCCTTATGACCTCAATTGCTATCGGAGCACTCTACTTTGCACTTCGTACTCATAAAGAGAGTTGGACTATAGTGTCAGTAGGGCAGTTTATCCTACTAATAACCTATCCCATAATGCTTGGGGGATACCGAAATACCCCCCTCGAAATTGCCGAAATGGCAAACGAGATAGCCACTATAGTTTTTGTATTTGGAAATGTTATTTTTTTTTGTGGTCTGTTCGTGCTGTATTTAAAAGATGTATACCTTAAGCAATGGTTGAAAATCTTTGCCTATTCAATTGCCGGGTTTATGACGCTCGTCTTCCTGGTCATTTTCACAGGCTTTATAACCTGGGGACAGGCGTTAGTGGTTGCACCACTGGCGAATGTAATGTACCTAATTAATGCCTACTACGGATTAAAGATCAAGTTGGAAACCTAAGAATCAAACAAAGAATGCCTGCAATGTATATAATCATTTAAAAATGACTTATTGAACTGTTTGTACACGACTATTAAAAACTAAATCGACTAACTATGGCTGCGGGAGATTGGAAGGATATGTTTCAAGCCATTCAAAATGGAAATCTAGCGCTAGTTAAATATCATATTCAAAAGGGGGTAAATCCAAACTATCAGCATCCTGAACTCTTGACCACTCCGCTTATTGAAAGTATCGAGAATCGAAATACTGAAATCACAAAATACCTACTTGAAAGTGGGGCTGATCCGCATCTAAAGGCTGGCTTTAGCACCGATACACCCATGAAAGTTGCTAAAAGTATGAAAAACAAGGACGCTATTACCCTACTGAAACCCTACTATAAATCATTCTTTCAAAAACTATTTTCTAAATCCTAAAAGAAGCTGCAAACACCATATAGGCACCTAATTGGCAGGTTATTTTTCGTTGCCTATATTTAGCGTGAGAACTGCACAAAAACTTCACCTCAGTGAATAGAATCCTGAAAACAAAGATCGCCTTAACACTTTTGGTTTTATTGCTGACAAAACCTGCCAAAGCACAAAATGACTTTACAAATGCTTTTAATAGCAGCGAAAGACCCGCAAGAAAAAATATCCGAGTAGAAATAGAGGACGATCAAAATAATCAGAGCCATATCCCTATATCCATCATCAGGGGGAAGGAAGAAAGGCCTGTTTTCACGCTGGTGGCCGGAGTTCACGGCTATGAGTATCCACCCATTGTAGCGGTTCAAGAATTGATGCAAGAAATTAGTGCCGACCAAATAACGGGTACTTTAATTATCATTCCGATTGCCAATACAGCTTCTTTTTTTGGTCGCTCTCCATTTGTAAACCCACAGGATAAAATCAATTTGAACCGGGCTTTTCCGGGAAGCCCTACCGGATCAATTACCGAAAAAATTGCCAACTTTATCACTACGAATATTATTCCTGTAAGTGATATTTTTCTCGATATTCACGGAGGGGATGCGAGCGAAGATCTTATGCCATTTGTATGCTACTACAACAATGAGCAAAATCCTGAGGAGACCCAACTAGCCAAAAGACTGGCAGAAACCAGTGGCTTTAAATATATTGTTTCGTACCCCTATACCTTAAAAGAAAATGAGCCAGCAAAGTATGTTTTTAAGCAAGCAGTACAAAATGGTAAGACAGCCCTAAGTATTGAAAGTGGGAAACTAGGAAATGTACAAAGAGAGGAAGTTGACTTGATAAAAAAGGGGGTGTATAATATGCTTGAAGAAATGAAAATTTATCCTAATACCGTAAAAACAGAGAATATTGTTGTTAGGTTTGATAATCAGGTTTACATAAGAGCCCAAGAGCAAGGGATTTTCTCTAGTGACCTAAAGGCTGGTGATATTGTTGAGGAAGGAGAGATTGTGGGTTATGTGAAAGATGAATTTGGTAAGGTCATTTCTACAATTGAGGCTCCTCACTCCGGCATTATTCTATACAAAATTGGGACACCACCCGTGAATATCAATGAGACAATTATGTGCATTGCCTATTAGTGATAACATACATAGTAAAACTTTTCGCTAGCAAACGGCATAGCACATAAATATCTGGATCTGGATCCAAGATGCTAGTTGTCTAATAGTACTTATCAATACCTCCGTAGCCAGCGATTAATTGATTTTTTTTGGTTTTATCGATAAAGTTACTCAGCCGTTTGGCAAATTCTTCGGGTCGACGACGGGCACTGTCAATGTAGGCAATTCGAATTCTTCGGTAAGCGTCGGAAAATGACTGATAATTGACCCAAGCCGTACTATCCTTTCTGATTGCTTCTAAAACATCGGTAGGAAAAATAAATTCTTCGCTCAGAATACGCTGCACTTCCGGCTGAAGCGTTGGATGAATCATTTTTTGGTCAGCCAACCATCTCAGCCGTTCCTTATTGGGCTGAGAGTAGTTTTTAGACTTTCGGGGAGTGAAGCGTTGCATACTGTGGTCTTGGTCGAGCGATTTCATGATACTGTCAATCCAGCCAAAGCATAGTGCTTCTTCAACCGCATCATTATACTGAATGCGGGGCTTTCCGGTTGCTTTCTTAGGGTAAACCAACCAAACCTCTTTCTCGGTAGTAAAGTATTCTTGAAGCCACGCTCGCCAATCAATTCGGGTAGCTACGTACAGAGTGTTTGGCTCATTCATTATATTCTTTTCGTAAGTAATGATCGATTATTCCTCGCAAAGCCTTGACGAATGTATAGGCGATTAGCGAATGTATTGTGCGTTTCCACTTCTAAGTGCAGAACCTTAATGGCAAGCTTGGTGGCTTCTTTCTCAATAAGCTCCATCGTTTGGGTACCAATACCTTTCCTCCGGTGGGTAGCTTTAAGAAAGAACTCATCAATAAAAGCATCTCGTCCACCGTACTCAAAACTAAAACCAAAGGTGAGGACAATATAGCCTACTGTAGTAGCTTCTTCCCGGATCAGATATAGTCTCCCGAGAGTAGGGTTATTAATAAACTCGGTCAGATTTTTCTCATTAATAGCAGCATCAAAAGAGTAATGATCTATAGCATAAAACTCCGACATCATCTCCAGAATTTGCGGAATATCTTCTGATTGAGCATTCTTAAATGAGATTTCCATTTCTTACCAAATTTTTATCCAAAGATATAATACTCGCAATACTGCCTCCTTTGTATGTTCTCGAGTACGTATCCAGAAGGAAAAGTCACCACAAGGCCTCAAAGAATTATTGAAAAACAGGCATATTCTTGCCACTCTGAAGAGGTTGGGCAAATAAAGGTAGCCTCGAGTTATGGAAGAACGGCTTTGACTTTCACCCCGTACAATTCGCCCACTTGCTCTTTAGGAATATCAGTAGCTCGTACAGCTAGCTTGTAGTTTCCGGGAGATAGTTTGAGTGCTCCCCAGGAAAAGTCTTGCCAAACCATCTCAGGGGCTCTTCCCCGGTCTACGTTATCGGGACTAGGATAGGCTTGAGGTACAAAGGGCTTATTAATCTTTTTGATCAGTTGCTGATCCCCAATCTTCACCATCACGGTAGCACCTTTGCTATCCGAAGGAACCAGATACTGTAAGAATACTTCGTAAGTTCCCGTTTCTACCACCTTAATATCCCAACTCACACTATCTTGCATTGATTTCCAGTTGATCATCCAGTCGTAGGACCAGCCATTTTTGTTTTTATACGCCAAATTACCGTGCAGCTGCCCACCCGTAGTGGGCAGTTCAACAGTTGTTTGTTGAGAATGTCCTACTTCTACAGCTGGGTTTTGCCCATTAGGTTTTACTTCTTCCAACCAGTTCTGGTATAGCCGATACAGTTCATCTCGTTTATCTGGCTGCCTTTTAGCAATGTCATTAAGTTGAGTTGGGTCGGCCAGCATATCGTATAAAGAAAGTTGGTTATTCTTACCCACTACTAAGCGGTACTGGTTCGTCCTGATCGCTCCTCTGCTACCAAAATAGGAGAACAATGGGCGCTCTAGCCACTCGGTATCTTCCCGCATCATGAGTGGCACCAGACTTCTACCGTCAATTTTAGCATCTTCGGATAAAGGGATTTGGCATATATCCAGCACGGTAGGAAGAATATCGATATGATCACCTAACTCGGTCACCAGGTAGTTTTCGGGCAAATGGTTTTTCCACTGTACAAACAGTGGTACACGTACTCCGCCTTCGTCCAGGCTGGCTTTCTTGCCCTTCATGCCTCCGTTAAATCTCACTCCATTAGGGCCGTTATCCGTTAGGAAAAAAACAACGGTGTTTTCTTCTAATTCAAGTTCTCGTAATGTGGTCAGCAGTTTCTCCAGATTGTAATCTACTGTTTCGCACATGGCATAAATACCTGCGGTGTACTCGTCGATTCCTTTTGCTAAGTATTTTTGGAACAAGGAGTCCTCCACCTGAATGGGCGTGTGGGGTACATTATAGGGCAGATAGCAGAAAAAAGGATGATTCTGGTTTTCCTCAATAAAATCGATAGCCTTATCAGTGAAAAAATCAGTTAGGTAGCCTTCGGCTTCGGCAGGTTGGACATTATGCTTTAGGCGGGTGTCAAAGTAATTGCGAATAATGCCATCGGTAAAGCCCCAAAACTCATCAAAGCCCTGCCCGGTTGGATCAAACGGATAATTAGCACCGTTGTGCCACTTGCCGAAGCACCCAGTGGCGTAGCCCGCTTCTTTTAAATATTCAGCAATGGTTACTTCCTCACTATTCATCACTTCATCCCGACGAGTTACCCCACTCACTCCGGTTCGTAGGTAGTAACGTCCAGTCAACAAAGCAGCCCGAGTTGGAGCACACACTGGAGATACATAGAATCGATCAAAGCGTACTGCCTGAGAAGCAAAGCGGTTGATGGTTGGCGTTTCCATAATACCGTTTCCGGTAATGCCGAAGTCACCGTAGCCCTGGTCATCAGTCATAATAATGATAACATTAGGCTGGTTAGCATCTTGAGCCAATGCGTTTAGCGAAAAAATACTTAGCAATATTACTTTAAGGAGGGTATTCGGCATGATTGGGTAGTACTCACTGCCAAAATACAAAAACTCTTCCTTTCATATGCCTTGTTACTGCACTGAAAGGAAGAGTTTTGCTACATCAATGCCAATCACTTGAAGATGGTAGTAGTAATGATAGAATAATAAATACTTCAAAGTGATCAGTACCTTCTTGCCTGAGCAAACTATTCTGACAAAATATTTAACATAATTGCCAAAATAAACTTCATTATCTGATAGATGATTATGAAAGTCTAAGCATTATCTTAACAATACCTATTTATGTCACTATCAGATAATCAAAATAAAATTAGTACTTACCCTGCTGAATGTAGGATTCGCGTATAGCCTTCAGTTGGTGTATTCGTACTTTTACTTCCGCAACTCTTTGCTGACTCTGTATATACTGTTTCTTACTTTGTTCAAGTAATGCAAATATGTCTTTCAGATAACTATCTAATGAGCTCATAACCTTACTTGCGTGTTTTAATTATGACACAAGACAAAAATTAGTGATGAGTACCATTATAAGATGACTCCTATGGTAAGAAAGCCTGTCAGTAAAATGCTATCAGCAAGAAAACCTGATTATCACCACTGGCTGCTAAGTCTCTGATAGTTATAACTATGCTGACTAGTGTTTGTTTTTTAGTAGTCTAACGACTTCTATTTTTACCATAATACTATTGACAAATTTAGTGCAAATATGCTAAGGGGTGATTTTCTTAAGTTTGCTTACAGAAACTGGGGTTCTATTTCCCCAATTTTTGATTAAGGTGGGGCGTACTTACGACAGTCATCAGATAGCTAGGCACTCTAAGGAAGAGAATACGCGCGAATAGAATGTAGGTTATCCAGTATACTCAAAACAATCCTCCTTAGTGATGGGTATAAAATAGTCAGCTTCTTCTAATAGCACCGCCGCTGTCGTTTTTTCCACCGCGGCAATCTCTACTCGCACCCCTTCCGACTTTAAGTGACGTACCAGTTCTACATAGTCAGCATCACCTGAAAGAATTACAATAGCATCTACTTTATGAGCTAACTGAGTAGCTTTGATGCTGAGCGGAATATCGGCTCCCTTATAACAGGGCACTACTGAGCCGTGGTAATGCTTCCGCAGCCGATGTTCTAGTTTAGAAGAAATACTACTACCTTCCCGAAAATAGATAAGACGGTTCAATCCCCGCTCATTCAGTAAGCGAGGGATTAGTGTATCGTAATTTAGCATTACATTTTTCTTCCCTACCAGATTGTGCAAACTAATTTCAATATTATTCCCGTCTACTAAAATTGCCACTGATTGACTAATCCGCACAGGTTGTACTGTCTGTATCTTACTCATACTACACGTTAATTGAAAATGGAAACTGATACCGGGTCGCCGCCGTTGCCACAGTGGATGGACGCCACGCAGGCGATGGATAGTTGATAATGACTATAACTTTCAACTATCCATCGTCAATTATCAATTACTAACTATATTTTCTCCTGATCACCCGAGGCTATGGCTTTATAGATAGTGTCTACAACTCGCATATCGCGTAACCCTTCCTCACCCGGAACCCGCATCGGCTTATCTTCCATCACGCAGTAGGCTTGTTCATCCATTTGTGCTGCTTGCTGATTTATTTGTGGAAACTCAATAGGACCATCTTTACTCTCTCCTTTAATTCCCCGGTAAGCTGAGAAAGGATCAAGCTTGAACCAGCCGCTTTCAGCCGTCACATTCAGATAATTCATTCCCATGCCAAAGCTGGTGTGTAAATTCGCTAGTGCACCACTCGGAAATTCTAGCTGAAACATGGTAGTTTCATCTACTTCCGTGAAAAGTTCAGGACGAGCCGTAAATGTCTGAGCGGTGACCGCTACCGGTTCTTCGCCAGTAACATAACGAGCTGCCTGAAGAGAGTAGACTCCCATATCCATCATAGCACCACCCCCCATTTCTTTATTTAGTTTCCAGTGATCAGCTCGAGCTTCGCGGTAACCCGCCCCAGCATTCACTAGTTTCACTGATCCAAATACTTTTTCCTGACCTAAGCGCATTATTTCTTGAGTATGAGGTTCGAACTGCACTCGATACCCAATAGAAAGCTTGCGTTTGTTATCCTTACAGGCTTTCATCATGTCTTCACATTCTTGGGCATTCAGTGCCATGGGTTTTTCGCAGATCACGTGTTTGCCAGCTTCCGCCGCGCGAATCACGTACTCAGCGTGCATAGAGTTTGGCAACACTACGTAGATGATATCGATATCATCATTATCGGCAATCGTATCAAAATTATCGTAGTTATAGATATTCTGGTCTTTAATACCATACTTCTCCGCCCAAACTTTTTCTTTATCGGGCGTACCCGTCACAATACCTGCCAAATAGCATTTTTCGGTCTCTTGCAAAGCAGGAGCCAATACCTGACCACTGTAGTAGCCCAAGCCTACTAGGGCAATTCCCACTTTTTCTTTGGGTTTTAGGCCAATAAAACTGATATTTTTATTCCAAATGTTAGGAGTTATGGCTACTGCACTGACGGCAGCAGCTTGCTTAATAAACTGCCGACGGGCAGGGTTAGGTTGTACTTTCATAATAGTATTAAAATTGCTGTTCGGTGAAAATAGCTATTCGCTGGTAAAATAATGTTATATATAGGCTATCAAAAATCATCTAGCCTCGAAAATACGGACTCCAGGCTCTATTTCACCCTTCCGTAACTCATTTACTAAGCGATGAGCGTGGCGAGTTACTTCGGGTAGCCGATAGCGACTTAAGCATGCATTTACAATCAGTAATGCACTCTCTATATCAGTCAGATGACCAGGCGAGATGTAGATAGGCTTTACATTTTCTCTCGACCGTAACGCTACTCCAATAATCTCCTGATTATCATAAATAAGGGCATGAGACTGAGACTCCGGAGGAAGGGTCTCGTGCATACCAACTAATAGTTTCTTAGCGCAACCAATAGTAGGCTTATTTACCCAAACCCCAAAGTGAGATGCTATTCCCAAACGACGAGGGTGGGCTATTCCGTGCCCGTCTAGTACTACTACATCAGGATCGATAGGTAGTTGGTTCCAGGCTTCTAGTAATGCGGGCATTTCCCGAAATGATAGTAGGCCTGGCACATAAGGGAAGGTAGACTTGGTAGTTACTAAGGAGTAACTGCTAAGCTGAAGGTTTGGTAGCTTCAGTACAACAACCCCCGCATGAAATACATCCGAACCCCGATCAAACGAAATATCTGCTCCAGCTACATATTGAATTGGATCGAGCATTGGCTCAATACGCACCTTTTGTTGTACCTCACGCTGAATTTTTATTGCCTCAGCCGGACTAACATCCCAAGAGTGCAATGGTACTGACATCAATTTTGCGGTTCGTTATTATCCATGTTGAAAAAATTAGCAGGGTTGATCAAATTCTTACATCCGTAAGACAAAGCTAGTAAATGATTATACAAATCAAGGAATACACTCCATCTTTGTTATGTCTTCAGCAGTGAAGATACGCTGTAATCGTTTCTCAACGATCACGGCATTGTAGAATTGTTTCTCATAGTTTAGGTAGTTTTGGAAAAGCCTGCTCGCTTTGCGAAGTAGGTTTTTTTTATTTCCAGACCACTCAAAAAATGAAAAACGTAAAATACGAAAGATCAAAAGAAGTATAGCTACGGCTGCTCTACTTTTACCCATTGCCCTTCGGTTCGTACATTTAATGTATTGTCATACATGGCTTCACAGTAGACTCCAGGCTGATAGAATCGTCCGGCGTAGGTCGCATTAAGCACCACTGTAAAGGTTTTTCGCTCCCCGGCAGGTAAATCAAAATAGGTTAATACCCGGTCATCCCGAGTATCTTGGTAGTCGTAAGCACTCTGTTGATAAAAATCTGATGTACCTTGCAGCCGGGTATTGGTAATTTCCCAGCCTGAGGGCACTACTTGAGTTAACGCTAATTGCTGCAAATCACCCTGGCTTCCAGGGTTATATACTGTTACTTCGGCTAGGAAATCTGTGCCCTGCTGTATACTTTCAGGTTCAATTGGCTCCCCATTCGTACCTTTATAATTGATTTGTAAGCGTAAACCATTTTCTACTGCTTCGGTATCTTCCATTGGAGAGGTTCCTTGTAGTACAATTCGAGCGTATAGATCTCCCTGACTCTGATTAGTTACAGTGGCCGTTCCGCTTTGTGTATCTAGCTTCCGTTGCACTAGCGACATTTCTGAACGCACTTCGCTAACGGGTCGCCCGGTGGTCTGATACGTAAACTGAATAGCTCGATCAGTACGTACTAACTGGGCGTATTGACTAGCTGCTAGCAAACAGAAGGAAGTAGTTTGGGTACTCATCCATACTGATTTATCGCCTAAGGCAGAAGAAATACGCTGATAAAGCCGCAACCCTTCTACCGTTTTTCCCAGTATGCTCAGTGTTTCCAGGATCATAGCCTCATCACGGTAGGCTGAACCATATGTGCCGTAGTTCTCCTGGTATTCAGTCACCTCAGTTCCCAAGCCATCGACCATCTGAGTAGCTACCTCAGGTTGTTCAATGAGTGCGTAAGCTGTTGCCAATCGCCACTTGGCTGCCAGCGATAGATTACCCCGCTCTCTCAGACGATTCATCGCTCCCGATGCAGGGTTTCCAGATAATGCTAAGGTGTATAAGCGATACGACTGAATTAGCTCCTCCCGAGCGTAGCCCGACCCTGCGCCCCATTGGTTAGCTCGCCTACGTTGATAATTCTGCCAAGCCCGGAGTAATCCAACCGGAACTGAGTAGCCCTGGCGTTGAGTCTCTAGCAAGAAATGCCCAGCATAGGTGGTACTCCACTCGTCGGCATCTTGGCTGCCAGGCCAGTAGGCGAAGGCTCCTTCGTTGGTCGAGAACGCACTAAGCCGATTAATGGCCTGCTTAATATTATTCTCTATCTGTAGCTGCTCTTCTTCCGAAAGCTCCTCTATCTTGCTGAGATACAACTGCGGAAATGCTGCGGAAACGGTTTGTTCAATACATCCGTGGGGATACTGAATGAGGTACGACAATCGCTCGCTTAGATTCAGCGGAGGAATGCTAGATACTTCTAGCATAGCTTGATTAGTTCCAGCAATGCCGATAGCTTCATAATCGGTATTCCAACTTTCTCCTTTCGGGATAATCTTAGTGATCGCCTGCGTAATTGGAAGATTAGGGTTTCGTATATCTAGCTCGATAGCATGGTTTGCCCGATTAGGACCAGCTGCCGCGTTTACCAGCACTTCTCCTACACCCACTTGTTCTGATGCTTTTAAAGAGAAATTGGTAACCTGATCACCCGGAACAGAAAAAAACATTTCTTTACTGTGAGACCTCTGGTGCTCAATCAGTGTATTAGTGTTCACATTGATTCGTACATCTTTTACTGAGTTATCCATCGCAAACACCGTTACGGGTAATTGCACCTGCTCGCCAGGGCTAAGCACCCGGGGTAATGTTCCTATTACCATTAGTGGCTGGCTCACCCGAGCCGTAGTGTCGGCACTACCGTAGGCACCTTCGTAAGCAGCTACCACCATTACTCGTACTGAGCCTACGTAATTAGGCAACGTAAAAGTATGCTCATTTACATCGTCATCATCTAAATAAAACGGTCCCATAAACTCTACTACTGGGCTAAAGCGATTGGCTTTTCGATCTCCTACCTCAGCCAGTTCTTCATCTCCACCAATTGCCAATAAGCGCTCCAACTCACCACCGTGAGCCCCAATTACCTGATCATACAAATCCCAAGTTTTTATGCCCAAAGCTTCTTGAGCATAGAAGTACGGATGAGGATCAGGAGTAGTAAAATTGGTGATATCCAGTAACCCTTCGTCTACTACTGCTAGTGTATAAGACATTTCCCGCTCATTGGCTTCAGAAATTTTTAGGGTGACTTCACTTTCCGGCTCAAGTTTATCTGGGACCTCAATAACTGGTTGAAGGTGTGTTTCGGGGTTTTCTACAGATAGATTAAGTACCCCATACATTCGGGTAGGTAAATCATTCACAGTCTGTTGATGAGGTTGTAGCATAGTTACGTTAGCGTACACATTGGGTACCATATCTTCGGTTACCTCGAAAGTAAATACTGCACTGCTGTCATCATTTATATCTCCTTCCTCAATTTCTAGCCAGTGACTTTCAATCACTTCGCTTCCGTTTTCCAGACTGACTAAAAAGCGACTGCCCATTTGAGCTGGTAAATACAGTTGGATATCCTCACCAACTTGATAACTAGCTTTATCCGATGAAAACACTAGCATCGTTGCCCCGCTTGGTCGGTTTTCGTCTTCTTGAGTGTAAGGCGAGTCTAAATAAATTATTTTTCCACTACAATGTCCTGATACCGGGTCGCACACTCGCAGCAGGTACCTTCCCCAAGTGTCGTCGGCTACTTTTAGCTGCCACGTAGCCGTTCCATCAGATGCATCAATTACGTCGGATTGTACTGGCCGGTAGTACGTATTGTTGACATATTGGGCTAATGATCGGTCGGATTGATCCCACCACCAGCGCCACTCCAACTTATAGAGACTCACTTCCAGATCGTTCCGAGACCTAGCTCTTCCTGAGACATCAACTACTGCAATTTCTACCGGATGAGTTTTATTGGAGTTTAGTGCCCCTCCCCATCTTTGCCCCTCGGGTACCTGTATGCCTACGTAAGACTCATACGGATAGTAAGTAAGCGTTTGCTGGTCGGTACTGAAATTACCACCTCCTTCAAAAATCTTCCCAATGAACGTAGCACTTAGTATACCCGGCACGGTCTTTTCTGTGGATAGATCTACTCGAAACGAAGCGTTTCCTTCAGAATTTACCTGTCCGTCAAATACTTCTCTTCGCTCCCGGGCAAACTCAGTGGCAGGGTCGTCAAACTGGTAATCAGAATACTGAGGAAAGGTAGTAGAACGAGGGGTCAGTAATAATTCATACTGCGCCCGCAGATTACGGGCAGTCGCCCCACTCAGCCATTCTACTGATAAGTTGGCGGTTACCTGACGATCTCGGGCGGTTAAGCGCGATGTCCCGAAATCCAGATCAGCCCGCAAGCGATTGGGCTTGACCGTTTCAATCCGCACGGTTTTAGTGAAGGTGGCCCCACCAACGGTCACCGTTGCCAACCAATTTCCGGTCAGGTCATCAGAGGCAGTAGCCGTACTAAAATTATATATTCCCCCTACCCCATCGGTTCGCACAATCCGCTGGGCAATTTGACCTCTAGGGTTAGTTAGCTCAAAAATCACTGGATGGTTACGGGGTAAACGTTCGGTTCGATCTTCAAGGATGAAATTGATATGCAGCGAGTCGCCCGGTCGCCATACTCCTCGATCACCGTACAAAAAACCTTTCAGTCCCTCGGCTACGGCCTGCCCCGCCACATCAAAATTACTTAGAGATAATGCCGTTCCATCGTCCAGTCGCAGATAACTCTTTTGCCCATTTTCTTCAGCCACTGCTAAGAAAGGAGCTTTTTCAGTGCTGAATTGCCACCAACCGTCACCATCAGTAGTTCCTTCAGCCATCAGTTGCTGTTGAAGGTCTAACAATTTGATATTCACTCCCGATTTAGGCTCAGTCGTCTGTAAATCAGTAACCGCAATGCGGTATTGGTTTCCAGCTTCCTTTTTGGCGATCAAACCAAGGTCAGAAACCAGCAGATTTTTACGGACACTTCGCCTGCCACCGTAGTACGATGGTGAACATGGGTTATCCCGTTCTTCCCAATTGTAATTATTAGCGTAGTAGTAATCCCCGTAGCTCTCCCAGAACATCCGGTTCGGATTATTCCAATCATCGGTCAGAGGCGATACTTTATTATCTAGTTCATTTGCATTACCTCGGCAGTCGTACACCACTTGATGTTGCCGGAAGCCAATGATTACCTGATACATCGCGCCCGGTTCAGCTTCAATTAGCTTCTGTAAGTCTAGCGTAAAACGATTCCACTTTCCTAGGTCCGTCACGCCTGAAGCATTCAACGGAATTTCTTGCTGGGTTACGGGCTGTCCTACCCGCCGTAATTCTTGCTGCCCATCGTATTGGTTTACCTGAAAAAACTGAGGCACATTTTCTTCAAACACCCGCACTACCGTGATGTCTACAGTCTTTAGGTTGACCGCTTCAAACGGCAGTACCATACCTTGAGTAGTAGGTAAAATAACTCCTGCTTTTAGCAGGCGTACCGCCGGTTTCACCGCTTCAAATTCCACATCAAGCCCTACGGTAGATGGAAATGTTTTACCTTCAGTATTGCGAATACCTTCGTTAACAATCACATTAACAATACCTGTTAGCCGATTGGCTGGATACGCTTTTACGGTATTTTTATCAATAATAAATCGAGCTTCTTCCCGTCCTTGGGTGTTGAGCTGAATTAATCCTTCTAGCGACTGGTTCGGCTGAATTGGATCAGAAAAACGAAGCTCTAAATACTGATCCGGGGTTTCTACTGCCCGGTAGCTTAGTAATTCAAATGATGAGCGGGACGGAACATCTACGGTAAAAGAGGGCGACTTATCTAAAGATAATGACTCACCCGAACTCTGTACAGTAACCAAAGATTTACTTTCCTGACGAATGATATTATCAACAACAAAGGAATGGCTACGATTATCTGCTGCGTGTTCCCAACGAACGGTTAGGGCACGATCGGTCTGCTGAGCGGTTAACATTTGTTCTACCAGCGTTGCTGGAGCAGCGTCAGCCGTCATTAGTACACCATGCAACTCCTGATTCACCAACTCATTTTCATTTTGAGCTGTCAAGCCAACTAACTCTACCGAGTAGTTCTGCTGAATGGTTCGGAAGCTAAACGCAAATGACTCGTAGGCGTCGGGCACCTCCCTTACCTCTTCCAAGTCAAAATTGACTCGATAGCGTTGCCCACTCTGTAATGATTTAGCCGGAAGAAACTCAACCGTTTGCTGGTCTACCCAATAAGCGTCTCCGTCTACTTCGGGTTCAAACTGGAATAGTCGTTGCCGAATAAGCTGCCCTACTTGAGCGCTATCGGCCACCGGTGAGGTAAGCTGAACTCGGATGGGTGACTCTACTGAGAGCACCCCTGAGCTGTAAGAAGAAATATATGCCTGAAATGCTGGATCTGCCGAGTCTGCCTCGGGGAATTCATCAGAAGTAAGAAAAACTATGAGAACTACTAGCAGCAAAACTGAGCTCGCACCTGCTGATAATGCCCACAATTGCTGGCGAGAAGTAAGCTGAAACCACTGCTGTCGGAGAGCCGAAAAAAGCTGACGCAGAAACGCTCGTATCTTATTCATTTAGGTTGATTACTGACCGAGTGGAATAATACAAAATTAGCCTGAGAATATGGAAATCCTAACAGTATTTCGGGAGTTATCCTTATTTTTGAGACAAAGTGAATGAATAACATTGCTTCAGCTATTCTATCACTCTTTCACTCATTCATTCCTATGAGACAACTTCTGCCGACTTTGGTTTTTACTTTACTTTTGACAACTACTGGCTGGGCACAAACTCTTGATACTATTCTCTACCAAAGCGAGAGCCTGACAATTAAACAGATAAGCCCCAACGGCTACGTCCATATTTCCTATCTTCATGCTACCAATTTCGGAAAGGTGCCTTGCAATGGCCTGGTCTATGCGAACCAGCAAGAAGCTATAATTTTTGATACCCCTATGGAAGATTCCATCTCAGCCGAATTGATTGATTGGGTAGAGAACAACTTGAGTGCTACTGTGAAGGCCATCGTCATCAATCATTTTCATACTGACTGTTTAGGTGGATTAGCAGAGTTTCACCACCGAAATATTCCTTCTTACGCCAATAACCTGACTATTGAATTAGCTAAACATAAACCCGTTTTTCCCCAGTATGGCTTCGACGATTCTTTACGATTAGCCATGGGGCAAGCTGAAGTCATCAACCGCTTTTTGGGCGAGGCTCACACCATAGACAATATTGTAAGTTATATTCCAGAAGACAATTTATTATTCGGCGGATGCATGGTGAAAGAAGTAGGTGCAGGTGAGGGAAATCTAGAAGATGCTAACGTAGCAGAGTGGCCTACCACCATCCAAAAGATAAAACAAACCTACCCTTCGCTAAAAGTTATCATACCAGGTCACGGCCAGATCGGTGGCACTGAATTACTGGATTATACAGTTGAGTTGTTTGAGGAGAAGTGATTGTAAGCTGCTACGTGTTGCCAGTGTGCAGTAGTTTATTCTTCATTTCTTAATGCTCATGATTGTCTTCCTATGTATTAACCCCCAATCTCTGAGTGCTATAATTACAGATTTAAGGGTCTTCCCATGCTCGGTTAGGGAGTATTCAACTTTTATTGGCTTGGAATTGTGGACTGTTCTTTCAATCAATTGATTTTCTTCTAAGTGCTTGAGTTCTTTAGAAAGCATTCTGGGAGTTATTCCCGTAACTTCGCGTTCTAATTCTCTAAACCCCCGGTTGTGAAAAGTTAAGGCGAGAATGATGGGTAATTTCCATTTGCCTTGCAACACGTACATAGCGTCCAATACCGGAAGCATCGCTGATTGACAATCCTTTTCTTCGTTTTTCATTTGACGATTACTTTGAAGTATACTGAGGTATAGTACTATACTATAGTATACTAGTATATGAAGTATAGCGCAAGAGTAGTACTTTAGTTGACCTAGAACAAATTACTTCATGAAAAAGCAGAAAGTCATCTACAAAATAGTTATTGGTCTGTTGGTATTCCTATTTGGTTTTGGAGGAATCTCTAATATTCTTCAGCTTCCTGAAGCAATGGCAAGCCTGGAACTGCTTGGCTACCCAAATTACTTCAGTTTAATCTTAGGTATTGCTCAGTTACTAGGAATTACCATTTTACTAATTCCTAGTATGGCTCGGCTTAGGGAAATTGTATTTTTCGGCTTTTTTATCAATTTGGTGTCAGCATTGGTATCTCATCTGGTAGTTGAAGGCTTTGCACCAGTTCTTGTCATTATTCTTTTCGCACTATGCATTCTAGTCACAGCATATATTCTATCCCTGAGACTCCAACATTCAAATAATCAAAACTAGTTAGATATGATCATTATCATAGTTAGAGCGTCAGTTAAAAAGGAAAATAGTCACATCTTTGAAAAACGCCTCGAGTCTGTTTCTGGTGCAGCACTCAGACTAGAAGGTTGCAATATGTATGAATGGTATAAAAACCCTCAAGAGGAAACCTCTTATGTGGTATATGGAGAGTTTCAGTCGATGAATCATTTTAGAGAGTACAAAAAGTCATCAGTAGTTGAGACTATTGTTAGTCAAATAATCCCTTTAACCACTGCTAAACCCACCTTCAAGCATTTCCAAGGTGAAGCTTTTGAGCAAGGGTAGTTTTATTTTTTGTTTTAGCGAACAAAAAAAGGAGCAGCATAACTACACCTTTCCGCGCAAATTCGGATAAATTATTGAGTTATAACAGATAAGGAGGGTATTTAATGTTCATGTGAGTAAGGACAGCTAAGTATATTTCAACAACGGCTTTGCAAACACCTCAATCACGTTTCATAGGTTTCGATTTCCATTCTGTAAGCCAAAAATGATAGATACTGGTCGTTGCGTTTTGGGGTGCAGTGGCTCCCGTATTTCTACCAAACGGTATCCGGATTGGGAAAACAGTGCTATCCAATCTTCTAACGTGCGGTAATACCAGCGGTAGGGCTGGGTGAACTGGCGTTTCATCAAGCTCCAGTCTTCATTGCGCCAGCCACTTTTGTAGGGGACTTCGTTTTCTAGTACGTAAGGGTGCAAGGTCTGGATAAATAGCCAGCCGGGTCGGGATAAGTAATGATGCAGGGCAGGCAATAATTCCTTAGTCACTTCTTGATCAAGTAGAGCAAAGTTGATAGTTGCCGCATCAAACGGAGTTAACGGTAGTGGTTTGTGCTGAATTAAATCCTGATAAGAAGCTACCTCAAATTGCCCCTGCTTCTGCTGACGGGCATAGGTGATAAAGTCAGCAACTGCATCTACTCCCAGAGTTTCTATACCTGATGACTGCAATGCTCGGCATAACCAGCCTTCTCCGCAGCCTACATCTAGCACTTTCTTGGGCTTATGCTTTACAATAGTCTCGACAATTGCCTGGTTGGTTACCAGCTTCCGGCTTTCCAAATCTTCATTTTCAATCGTGCTGATCCAGGCGGAGGCATTAGCGTTCCAAGAGTCTACGATGGGGTCAGCCATTAGTATTGTATTTCTATGTCAAAGTCTTCGCGCTGCTCGTAAAGTTGCCAAAACTGCTCGGCAATGGTTGCCGGATTATATTTCTCGTCATCTTCCCGGATGAACCCTTGAATGGTTACTGTAGCCACGTGGATGCCTTTCGCCCGTAGTTCTTGGTGCAGGCTATGAGCGGCGTTGCGTAATCCAGCTTTGCCAATACCTAATGAGCCGTAGCGGGAGTCAGGATTAATGGATAAACCACCCCCAGTGAAAAATATTTTTCCTGCCTTGCGGGCTTCCATCGCCGGTAGTACCTCCTGAGTGGCAACAACCGCCCCGATGACATTTACCCGAAAATCATCCGTAAGCTTATCGGCTGAGACTCCCGACAAATTAGTTTTTCCAATCACGGCAGCATTGTAAATAAGCACATCTGTATCGCCCAACGAACCCTTTACGTAACGAAGTCCCTCCCGAATAGAATCAGCATCAGCGGCATTAGCAAAGTAATAGTAGCTTTCAATATCCTCACGCTCGAGCTGCTTCTGAAAATCCTCGAGTTTTTCTTCACTTCGGGCTAGCATAGCTACGGTAAAATTGTTTTTACCAAACTGGCGAGCCAGAGCTAGTCCGTTTTTTTCACCCATCCCAATGATGGTTAGTAGCTTTTTATCGCTCATATTCAACTAATTTAAGGCGATGTAACCTTATGTTTTTCAAAAAACTCACTGAAGAATAATAGCTGATAGGCTATAGCATTTGACCAGTAGTCCCAGTTATGCGCTCCCGGTCTCACAATATAATCGTGAGAGATTTGATGGTCTAGCAGTATCTGATGTAGTTGCTGATTGATTCTGAAGAAAAAATCATCGGTACCACAGTCAATAATCAATGCCAGTTGATTAGGTGGGAGTGTAGAAATCATATTGACAACGGAGAGCGAATCCCAACGCAGTGGTTTTTCTTCGTAAGCTCCTAGGTGATCTTTAATACCCCAATTATTGACATTGTACGTCAGGTCTACTCCCCCACTCATGCTGCCTGCTACCCCGAATGTATCGGTATGACGAATCGCTAAGAATAAGGCTCCGTGCCCTCCCATACTCAATCCGGTAATCGCTCGCCCAGTAGGCTGCGCCAGGGTACGATAGTGCTCATCCACAAAACTGACTACTTCCTGTGCGACGTGGGTTTCATACTGACTACTGTCGTTCACTGGGCTGTCCAAGTACCAACTATCAAATCCACCGTCGGGGCAAACCAGAATTATATCGTGCCGATCTGCTAGCCATGCTATATTGGGTACTTTGGTAATCCAGTCAGCGTAATCACCGCTGTAGCCATGTAGCAAATACACTACTGGAAACTGTACACTTTCTGCTTTTCTGTATTTATCAGGGGTAATCACTACGGCGCGAATTTCACGCTGCATGGCTTCGCTGAAAATTTGAACGGTATCGACCGTAGCTGCTCGCCCAGAAAGTACACTCGCCAGCCAGATTGCGCCCAAAAGTATAAGCTGTTTCATAAAGTAGATTTGCCAGAAAAGTACTAGCTCACTCATTAATAAGCAAGTAGATTTATATTTGCACCTATGAGTGACCAGATAATTCGGAAAGTGCCTGCTACTCAAGTACCGATTGATCTACTATTATTAGCCGATCCTTCTGAAAAGCAAGTCAACTCATACCTACCGCAAGATATGTGCTATGCAATACAAGAAGGTGACAAGATCATTGGAGTTTGTGTACTAAAGGCACAGGAACCTTCTGCCGTAGAAATAATGAATATTGCCATTCGACCAGCCTATCAAGCTAGAGGGGTTGGCACCAAACTACTGCGCCATGTTCTAAACCAAGCCACCGCAGATGGCACAAAAAAGATATTAGTGAAGACTGGCACGTTTGGTTATCAGCTTACTTTCTACCAACGGCTGGGCTTCCGAGTAGTAGCGGTAGAACAAGACTACTTTCTAGATAATTATGATGAGCTACTGTTTGAATCTGGCATTCAGCATAAAGATCGCTTGGTGCTTGAGTTGCTCATCTGACAGTTTGCTTTAGGGCTTTATTATTCTAGGCAATTTGTCCGAAAAACTGCTACTAAGTTAGCCTTCACTCCGAATTAGATTGTTGAACATCAGTGTTCCAGTGAGTTGCTGTTGCTGATTCACTACGGGTAGAAATAGCACTGGAAACGATACACTGGTTACCAACTTGAGCATATCTTCTACGGTTGCTTCTTCCGAAATAAAGATCGGATTGGAGTTAACTAGAACAGTCTTAGGAATATCTAACGGGTTATCCAAATGATTGAGCAAAGCCCGTCGTACATCGGCGTTACTGGAGATACCTTGCAACCTTCCTTCCTGGTCAATAATGGTGGTAAAGCCTAGTCCATAATTTTCAATAGTTTGCAAAACCGAACGAAGCGTAACTTCTCCCGCCACGAGCCGGGGTACATCCTGAATATCCATCATAAAATCTTTCACCCGATAGTGAGAGCGAACTTCATGCATCTTCAGTCCGAGTAAGGCTGCTCCCATAGAGGTATGGTTCACCAGAAACGACCCCGAAACTGCCGAATCCACGGCCAAACTTCGTAAGATAAATGATACCTCATCATTTACCCCGCCGTCTACATGGATTTTCTTCTCAGGAAATTGCTTGCCAAACCGTCGGATACGATTGAAGTTATCCTTACGAAACACACCTCCACTTTTTCCCGGCGTAGTAGTCATCAATAAAATGAAGGAGCAGACATCACGATATGAGGAAAATACTTCCAGTGGAGTATCCGATACCACAGCCAGTCCGTATTCAGTGCCTGCTGGCGGCAAAGGCAGTTCTTTCCCTTCCATAGGTTCGTACTGAAACTGTACGTATTCAATTTGATGCTCCTCAATTAAGGGAAAATACTTTTCTGGTTCGGGAGAAATAATGTGCAGGTCAATGGGAGTACGGCTTATCTCGCGAATTTCCTTAATATCATCAAATACTTCTGGAGCGTCATTACAGTCAATGTGGAAAGAATCAATCCGCAGAGCGTCTAGCTCTCGTACCAGTTCTTTCAATGATTTATCTTGATTAGAATAAAGAGATGCAGAAATTTTCAAAACGTTGGAGACTTAGATCAATTGGTAGTAAGCGCAAAGTTCCGTAATTTCTGGTAATATCCCACTGCTCCATAAAAAAACCACTTACCAGATCGTGGTAAGTGGCTCATTGTTGACCGAAGGCTTTTACAAAATTAAACCAATTGAACCTCCATTTCAGATGGGGGTTGCCGATGCTCTTGCTGAGAAAAGCCTAGTGTAGTGCCTTTCACTTTTTTGGTTCTCCCCTTGTATTTAGTGCCTTCTTTCAACTTATTGATTCCCCCCTGTTTATATTCCTTTAAATAGGCAATGAGTGTTGTTTTGGATATTTCGCAAATACGACAAATTTCATTGTGAGGCAACCCTTTTCCTTTTAGATAGAGAGCCTCCATCTTTTGCTGTACTCGGGCACTAGGATTATGAAAACGTTCGTAGCGTAAGTTTTCAATATCTACTTCTTTAAACTGAATGCGAATCATAGGATAAAATTTAGGTCATTGGAGGTAAAACTGAACTTTTAACAACTCTAAGATCAGCAATATTTACCTTTCAAACCATCACCCTAGATTCGGGATTTTTTAGCAAAAAGTTTAAAAACAAGGGGGATTCCCTTACCCCTCTTTATTTCCACCCATTCATCTGAAAAAATATTCTATCTAGCTAAATGTAAATTTTAACTTCTCTGAAAGTCCAGAAATACTATCCTGAGAAGGAAGCTAGAAGCAGGATTAGTTTCCCACCGGAACCGAAGGCAGGAAGGATTAAAAGTTGAGGTTAGATGTTTAACAAATTTATTGCGCCCTAGATCTCTGGCTATAACATTGCCTGAGGAAGCTTCAGTAAAAGACTAAAAAAACCGCCCCGAAAGGCGGTTCTAATTATATTTTCTGTGATAATAGATAGAAACTCTCTAGTTACTGAGGAGTCAGCGTATAGGCCACTTTAAGTCCTGCTAAACCACAGCAAGACACAGAAGCATATTCTAAATCCATAGTGATCACCCCAGTATCAGGGTCAACTACGCTAGTAGATTGAGCTTCCAGTGCTATTTGTGTTCCGAAATCTCGAGAACCAGAAGCTACTGATATTTGATTGCAAATATCAGTAATGTTATAAGCTACGGCAAAGCCCCCTCCAAAGACATCCATAGTAATGTCACTCATCGAGTATACCCCGGGAGAAACTGTCGTAAGTGTTACTGTCTGACTAGTTAATTCGCCGTTAGGGCAGCTAGTACACTCGGCCAAGTAGGTACCGGCTAAATCAGAAGGACAAGCCACTGGGTAATTGACAAACACTCGGTAGATAGAAGCTGCCGAGTTGTCTAACAACGCCGGACTCCAACCACTAAGAAAACGACCATCCTGCATCCGAAAATCTGTAGTAATAAAAAATCCATCACCCAACCCTAGTGACTGACGGGTGAGAACTTCATCCGGGAATAAATTAATCAAATCGTCTACGCCTAAATCATAGGTCTTCGGCCAACTAGAAAGTGATTCCAGCATTTGCTTGTGAGTAGAGCCTTCCGAAGCATCAGTATACGTCACAGTTACCTCCAGAGCTTCTACCGGAGCAAATTCCAAGTCACGTCCCTGTTCATCGGTCATACTTACTGTAAAGTTGAGTCGGGAAGCATCTGGGTCAAGGAAATTTACCAGACCGGTATCATCACTTTCGGGAGAGATAAACACCATTGCACCCCGGTCAATATTTTCCTCCACAAAGTTTTCATTATCGCAAGCTGATAAAACTACTAGTAAGGTTAGACTTGCGCTCAATATCTTTTGTAACTTCATTATATATTGATTTTCAGTTTTTTAATAGTTACGCAGCGATTAGTTAGCATCCCAAAACACCTTTACCTCAGTTGGATTTTGCTGCTGTATATTCGGATTCAGTTCTACCTCGGTAGCTGAATAGGGCAGTACCGTTGGAAATGATCTAGATGAATTTGTAAAGCTTAGATTATCCGTATCGGGATCATACAGTTGAGGATAACCTGTTCGTCGGTAATCAGTATAGGCATCTACTGAAAATCCAAAAGAAGCAATCCACTTCTGAGTCATAATAATTTCCAGTTTCTTGTTATTATCTCCAGCGTCGTAGCGAGATAGTACTACCGCAATGTAAGCGTCAATATCTTCATCCGATATCTCCGATGGTGCAGCCTGCCCCTTGGCGTCATAATTAGCCACGACCTCATTTACCTTAGCGAAGGAAGCACCTATAGCGTTCTCTAGTAATGCTCGGGGGTCACCCGAAGTAACTCCAGTTTGAGCTAGCTCAGCTTCAATATATAGCCGAGCATAATACGTTAAAATACGCTGAGGCACATCACCAGGAGCTTGGGTTTGGGTTGGCGAAATCGCCCCGCCGTCATCAAACCGTCCCCCTACTGGGTACATACCTAAAATAGTCTGTGATTGATCTTGCAGCCCAGCCTGATTGGGACCAGTTGAACCAAAATAAATTGATAGAAATGCTCCGTCGCGATATTCTGCCGGACTTTGAGGAGTACCAGTTTCCGATAGTTGGTTGTACCAGTAGTAAGGTACCCGAGGGTCAATAATTCCATCCAGAATAGCCGGATTTTTTCCAGTAAGGGTTTCGTAGAACCAAACACTGATGTAGTAGATACGGGTACCTAGATTATCCGCGATAAAACCCGGGTTACGATTATCCGGCGACTGACTTTGCCCGTAAGCTAGTTCAAAATCTTCGCCTTGGTCACCAATCAGGTCGCCTTCAGCTAATAAAGCGTTTACCTCGCCTGACACATCCTGTACTAACCGTAATTGGTTGTACAGCTTCAGCTTGACAGTTTTAGCAAACTTACGCCAACTAGCCATATTTCCACCGTAGATCAGGTCGTCGCTACCTGGAGTTAGGGTAGATGTTTTTTCTACATTGGCAATTCCCTCATCGAGCATTGCCAATACTTCAGGATAGATGCTAGAATCCTCATCGGGTGAAGGAGTGTAGGTTTCAGGAGCAGTGTTGGACTGCTGAAACGGAACATCGCCCCAAACGTCTACCATTTGGCTGTAAGAATAGGCTTCCAGAATTTGAGCAATGCCTACGTAATGCCAGGCCTCCTGCTCAGTACCGATATTCTTCATTTCCCGAATATCCTCCAATGCGATGCTATAAAACTGACTCCAAGATTGGGTGATCGGAAAGTCGGTTCCCTGTACGTTATAAGCGTCAAATCCCTGCCGACGGGTCATCTGGTGCATATATACCGATAAAATGGCTGACAAGCCCGAAGTACTCATTCCCAAACTATTGACTAGTGTTATCTCTGTATTGGTCAACAGCAGGTTTACAGAAGCCTCAGTCGGGTTGTTTGGGTCATCATTAATATCAAAAAAATCATTACAGCCACTCGTCAGCAACATTCCAGCTGAGAGAAATATAGAAAGTATCTTTTTCATTGTATTCTTAATTCTTATTGCTAGAATGTAACATTTAGGTTCACCCCAAAACGACGAGTAGTAGGAGCCGAAGCATACTCAATACCTTGAGTATTGGTAGAGCCGAAACCGTTGACTTCGGGATCAAAGTTGGTGTACTTTGGAATATTAGGAGCATTGTACCACAAGTTGCGACCAGTAAGCGTAAGTGTCACCCGTCCGAAAGGGGTTCTGTCTAATACTGACTGAGGCAAGGTATAACCAATGGCAGCTTCTCTCAAACGAATGACTGTGCCGTCGTATACGGTCCATTCATCCTCGGCATTTATTCCGAAAGAACCATTACCATTCTGGAAATATAGATCATTGGTACTAACTTGAATGGTATTCGGGATTTTATTGCCATTCTCATCAAGTAGAGGTTGTCCAGTGTTGGGATCACCCAAGAACCCAGGTACGATACGGGAAGCATCCCGGTCTTCGGTATCTCGGGTTACTCCCCGACCTAGCAAACGCTCCACAGTTGTAGTGTAAATATCGCCACCGTGGCGGTAGTCAATTAAGGCACTAATAGTAAAGCCTTTGAAGCTAATCGTATTAGTTACACCTAACAAAAAGTCAGGGTTGGGGTCACCAATTTTATCAAATTCCAGTGCTGGGAACAACACTCCAGTGGAAGGATCAATCAGTAAATTACCTTCATCATCACGGGCACTTACTGAGCCACGCAGAATACCATAAGGCTGACCCGGTTCAATCACTGGGGTTACGCCACCACCAAAGAGGTTACGCACGTTGAAGCGGTCTAGCCCTTCGGGAATCTCCAGTACTTCGTTGCGGTTACGGGTAAAAGCCGTATAAATATCCCAGCGTAGACCGTTATTTAACTGAATTGGAACTAGGTTCAACCCTACCTCTATTCCTCGGTTCTCCATACTTCCGGCATTGGTCACCAGTTGCTGGAATCCTGATGTTTCAGGAACACTTACATTCACAATTTGATCGCGAGTTACCCGATTGTAATACGTAAAATCTAGCACTACACGTCCTAAGAAGAAATCTAAAGTGGTTCCTATCTCAAACTCATCAGTGAACTCTGGGCTTAACTCAGGATCAAAAGCGATAGGGTCGCGGGTGATACCAGGCTGTCCGTTAAACGGTAAATCGTTATCCGGTATTGACCCAATCAGATTTGTACCTTGCCCCCGGTTGATGGAAAATAGATTAGTCAACTGATACGGGTCGGCATCATTACCTACGCGAGCCACGCCAAATCGCAATTTTCCTTGGGAGAATATACTTTCATTGGTTTGTAGCCACTCGGTAAATATGACGGAAGCACTGGCCGATCCATAGAAGTAGTTGCGCTGCTCTTCCGGTAGTGTAGACGACCAGTCGGTACGCCCAGTGAGATTTAAGTATATGAAATCTTCATAGCCCAATGTGATATCTGAATAGATTCCCATTAACCGTCGTTGCTCAAAATCACCTTGCCCCGTTGCGGTAACATTTACAGTATTATCTAAATCGAAGATACCTGGAGCAATAATATCAACGCCTTGGTTTTGCTGACGATCTTCTTTTCGCTGATTAATGTTATGACCGATCAAACCTTTGAAGTACAACGACTCGCTTAGGTCACGCTCCACTGTAATAATGAAGTTTGACTCAATCTCCTGGCGGTAAATATCATCATCCACAATGGCTCCCGAGCCACCGAAGGCTACTGAGCCTTCATTCCAGACCTGCTGGCGCCGATCGGTAAACTGATTGATACCAATACGATAATCCACACTCAGCCAATCGGTAATATCGTAGCCAAGATTGGCATTAGCGGTTATCCGATCCAGGTTACTGGTGATACCATTGTTTCGCCACGACCAAAGCGGGTTATCTTGATTGGTGAAGAATAGCGATGCGCCGGATGGGGTTTCGAAAGGCAAATCCATATTCCAAGTACGTCCTAGCCACAAAGTACGAGCAAAAGATGAAGCCGCCGCCGGATCACTGGCTCCACTTTCACCGAAGATGGGACCATTTTGCTCAGAAACCGAATACGAGAGGTTACCTCCCGCCCGAATACCATTTTCAAGCGTAGTTTGCGCCCCTACTGAAATACTAGTTCGGTTAAAGCTAGCTTCGGGAATGTAACCTTCGTTTTCTAGATGCGAGGCAGTCAGACTGAATGAAGTATTTCCGCTTCCCCCCTGAATAGTAATCGAGTTATCCCAAACGTGTCCATTGCGAAACAGATCTTTCACATTGTTAGGTCGAGCTACATACGGAATACTATCGGTAAATAAATCAGGATAAGCAGTTTTATAATTCTGCCATACTTCTACTGAATCGAACCAAGCAAAAGCAGCTCCCCAGGAACCGTTGGAACCCGGACGATACTGAAATTCGGTACCATTACCATATAAGTTCTGATATTCCGGTAAATTTCCAATTTGCTCTACCGAATATGAGCTACTGAAGGTTACTTCTAATCCTTTTTTGGAAAGGTTAGGGCTTCCGGCTTTAGTAGTAATTACCACTACGCCGTTACCCGCTCGTGAACCGTACAGTGAAGCCGCCGCTGCCCCTTTTAGTACCGAGATTGACTCAATAGCGTTAGGATCTAAGGCTGCCAATGGTGAAGCATAAGAAGCACCTCCTGTTAGCTGATTGTAGGAGTCAAATTGTTCGGCAAAATAAGGTGTTCCATCTACTACATACAAAGGCTCGTTATTGCCTAAAAAAGAGGATTGACCTCGAATGGTAATCCGAGTAGCACTACCGGGTGCTCCGGTAGAACTACTAATGTTTACTCCTGGTACTTTACCCTGTAAAGCTCGCAGTGGGTCAGGCTCAGAAACCTGCTGGATTTTCTCTCCCTGCAAGGTTTCTACTGAGTAGCCTAAAGCCCGCTCATCGCGCTCAATACCAATGGCGGTTACTACCACTTCAGAAAGCTGACGGGTGTCAGGTAGTAGGGCAATGCTCACTGAAGATTGATTGCCAATTTCTACGTCTTGGCTTTGAAAACCAATAAAAGAAAAAGTAAGGATTGATCCATCGGGAGGCACATTTAGGCGATAGTTCCCGTCAATATCCGTAACCGTACCCGAGGAAGTTCCCTTCACAATTACGTTAACTCCCGGTAAGGCACTTCCGTCCTCTGTGGAGGTCACTCGCCCTGAAACCACCGATTGGGCGTATGCCCCATTTATGGTCAGAACCAAGCACCCTAACAGACACATTAGTTGGTAAAGATATACTTTCATAAATATTAAGAATTAGGTTAAAAAGAAGCCAGAGATTATATACACCAGATTTGTTCGGCAAGCCGAATAATTCAATGCACAAAGTTGGACATTCTTTGGCAGTGAATACATCCCACTATTCAGGGTATTTTTCTTACCTCAGTACTAGATGTATTTCTATTTAGAATCTGTTCTTTGTTATTCTCGCCTTTTTTAGGAAGAGCATCTTTCTAGTGCCATATTTCCAGATTCAACTACTTTATCTAAAAACTAATAAGTCCACATTTGGCAACATGAATACTAAACTAGCATGGTTAATCGCAATCTATCATAAGAATAATTCAAGCAAAATGATTAAATATTTCCCCTCGTTTGGGGGATTTATTCCTAGAATCAAGACATAGCTCTTTTTTACCCCTTTTCGGGTGACGTTTCCTTTTGCCCCATCCCTTCTTTTGGGTTATAAATCCAATAAATCGTACTAATTTATCTGGCTTTTCAGCATTTTTACCCCCCTTAAAAGGTGAGGTAGCTCCCACCGAAATACCCCACATTTAGGTGATACCCAAATAGTTCAGATTGTAATAATTTATGGGAAACAAAATTAACCTCACATGTTACCCTCTTCTTCGCTGTTGTCAAGGTTGGCTTCGTTAATAATTGCCATCTTCGTATTTCCCAGTTTATTATTAGCTAATCCTCAGCATATTTTTCTACTAACCAACGGGCAAACGCATGCCGAAATCCCCTTCACACTAGTCAATAATTTGATTGTAGTTGAGGTGGTAGTTGCTGGAAAACGCCCTATGAATTTTATCTTGGACAATGGAACCGCTAATCCGGTAATCTTTCAGAGGAATCATATCAGGGGTTTACCCTTAAATCTAGGAAGACGAATTACAGTCAGAGGGGCAGGAGTAGGCAAGGCCGTCCAAGCTACGGTTATTGATGGAACATCTCTGCACCTTTCGGGAGCTGCTACCGACCGTATTGGTATGGTAGTATTAGATAAGAATCCATTTAGCCATCTAAAAACGACAAATAAAACAATTCACGGCGTGCTAGGGGCTACTTTATTCCGAAGCTTTATTGTGGAAATAGACTACCCAAATCAGCTATTGCGCTTACACCAGCACGAAGGTTTTTCTGTTCCTGATTATTATCAATCGGTACCAATGAAGGTTATAGAAGGTAAGCCTTACCTTTCGGCACTGGTGCAGGGTGAACAAGCTACTATGGAAATGGATCTAATGCTCGACTTGGGTTTTAATAACTCACTACTGCTTCAGCTAGACGATGTACTGGCTAGAAAAATGATGCTCCGATCCCGAACAGCTAAAATTGGAGTAGGTTTCAGTGGTACGATGAGAGGAAGAAAAGGAACAGTTCCCTCAATTCTTATCGGCCCAGGTTACTACGAAAGTGTGGCCACTATAGCTCCTTTCTTCCGTAGTCTACCTAGTGTAGACACATCACTCGGGATAGAGCGAATGGGTTCCGTAGGAAATACTCTGTTTAAAGATACATCCATTATTCTCAACTACCCAGAGGAAAAATTCTATATTGCCTGCCCTGAGCCACTGTTGGCTGAGCAGAATGAAGAATCGCAACTGAAGACTCGCCCCATTGAACCAGAGAAATTGGTATTTTAACTTTAAGTGCTCAAGCCGCCGTGGGACGGCTCCCGTGGAACGGTGTTCAAGCGTCCGACGCTCGGTGTTCAAAGGTATTTGTTTTACCTGAACACACTAATACCCATTAGATCAGTCGCTGCTTAATGGCTTTCTCAATGGCATCGGCTTTACTATTCACCTGGAGTTTGCCATAGATATTTTTAATGTGAGATTTGATGGTCTCTTTATGCACGAAGAGATCGTTAGCAATGGCCGAGTAGCTTTTGCCTTTGGCGAGTAATTCTAATACCTCAGTCTCCCGAGAAGTAAGCGGTGAGTTAGTATTCTTCTGGAAGGATTGTACTACCATGCGGGCAATTTGGCTACTCATGGGTGCGCCGCCTTTCTTCACTTCAGTAATAGCATCCAGAATTTTAGAGTGCCCCGCATTCTTGGTAATGTAGCCACTGGCGCCAGCACATAGTGCCTGAAATACCAGCTCGCTATTGGTATGTACCGAAATGACCAGAATATTTACCTCGGGCAGCATCTTCTTAATCTTACGAATCCCTTCCACCCCATGCATGCCGGGTAATTCCAAATCCATGAGGATAATATCCGGACGATCGTAAGAGAGGTTTTTGATGGCGTCTTCGCAGCTCTCGTAGGTGTTGACCACCCGGTGCTGGCTCACACTGCTAATGAGTAGGGCAAACCCATCCCGAACAACGTCATTGTCTTCAACAATAGTAATCTTGGTTTCTTGAGTAGTAGTCGATGAATCAGTCATAATAATTTATACGAAGTAATTCGGTTTAACGCTGATCAATTCTCTCCCCCATTTTGGGTGATTTTTCCTTTTAGACGAACTGAAGTACCCTGCCGACACGCCGACTTTAGTTGCAAATCTAGTCGGATTTTTCGAGCGCGCTCCTGCATATTTTTGATACCCCGAAAGGTTTGTTGAGACGAGTGTAGGTCAAACCCTACTCCATCATCTTGCAAGGAGGCTTCAAACGCATTATCACATACGCAAAACTCCAGTTGAACGGTATTTGCCTGCGCGTATTTTAGGGCATTGGTTAGGGCTTCTTTAAATATTAAAACAATTTGGCGGCTCCAGCCCGAAGGTAGTTTAAGCCCCTGTTGCTCTTCACACGTTTCAAAATTGGCTAGAAAAGACACCCCAGTATTCTCAAATAACTCTTCGCCAAAGTCTTTGAGATTGAAGTACACTTCCTGCACATTATCGTTTTTGGGATCAATCGCCCAAATAAAATCCCGAGTACCGTAGAACAGGTTTTTAGAGGCTGTATCAATCTTAGTAAGCAGACTGCCAATACCGTTGGTCTGCTCACCTAGCTTACTCTGAATAATCTGAGAAAGTACCGAAATACTAGCTAGATTATTTCCCATCTCATCGTGAAAATCCTGGGCTACCTTCGTGCGAACTTTCTCAATTTCCTGAGTCAACTTAACCTTTTCGGTTACATCCCGGCTAGACGAAATGAAATGAACTAGCTGGCGGTTTTCGTCCACGATAGGCTGAAGAGAAGTTTCGTAGTAGCGATATACTCCTTCAGTGGTCAAGAATCTCAGGATTGTGCTCGCCAACTCCTGAGTATCCATTACTTGCTGCCTAAAATGGTAATACGGCTCACGGTCATCGGGATGCAGAAAGTCAAAGGATGTTTTCCCAAGCAAGTCTTCAGGCTCGTGTCCTGCCACTTCTCGAATACGGGGTGAGACATAGGTATACCCCATATTCAGGTCTTGTAGCGTGATAATATCCTGGGTATTTTCAGCCAAAAAGCGATACTTTTCTTCGCTGCCCCGTAACGCAAACTCCGCTCGTTTACGCTGGTCAATATCCATTAAGCTCCCACTCATACCCGTTATTTTACCCTCGCTATCGTACTCAACTCGCGCTGATACCTTCACCCAAACAATGGCTCCGTCCTTTTTTATTATTCGCAGTTCCTCTTCAACATAAGGAACCGTACCTTCTAACAACTGCTTTTGGTAGGATTGGTGCCGCTTTTGTTCTTCAGGATGAAGAATTAACAGATAGTTTTGTCCAATACTTTCTTCTACAGTATATCCAGTAATCCCTTCCCACCTTTCGTTTAAGAATATGAAGCCTCCATCAAAATCTGCTTTGAAGATCACTTCTCGCAAATTATTGACCAGTAGCCGATACTCCCGTTCCTGACGGGCAATACGTTCCTGATGTTGTTTTCTAAGCTGGACTTCTTCAGCCAATTGGCGGGTTGATTCTTCTAGCTCGTAGGTTCGTTGGTGTACTCGTTCTTCAAGATTATCATTTAGGTTTTGTATTTCTTGAGTACGCTTATTTACCTCTTGTTCTAACGCTCTTCTTTGCTTTCGTTCATTTCGCAAGTTCCAAAGAGCATACCCTCTGATTGATGAGGTAATAAATACGGCTAACCCCAAGTAAAACCACCAGGTTTGCCAAAAAGGCGGAGCTACACTAAAGGCAAAATCCAGCGGGCTACTCCATACTCCGCGAGCATTCTGGGCTCTTACCTGAAACACATAATCACCGGGCGGAACATTGGCATAAACGGCCTCGGTTCGTTTGGTTACTGGCGACCAGGCTTCATCAAAATTGTCCAGCTTAAATTGATACCGTACCTTATCTGAGTTAAGCAAACTAACCCCCTGATAAGAAAAAATAACGTGATTCTCTTGATACGAAAGGTTTAGGCCGATGGGTATCTGAAACCAGTTTTGTACGCTATCAACATGCTCTTTCCAATTTACTTTCTGGTATTGTAGCTGTATACCGGTTAAGTGAGGTACTAAAGGGGCGAGCTGCTTGGACTGGGCGTCAGGCTTAAATTTGTAGGCACCATCTACCGTTCCAATCCAGATACTCCCATCTTGTTCTATAAACGTAGCATTAGAATTCGCCTCCATTCCGCAAAAACCATCATTTTTGCCGTAGTTTATCATCTGTTGGACTTCTCCTTGCCTGTCTAGCAATAGCCGATAAATTCCCCGTTGGGTTCCCATTACTAAGCTGCCATCTTGGGCAATCTCCATACTATAAATCATTCCAGGGGGAACATCGGTTTTTTCGTGCATTTTCATGAGTTCTCCAGAAGGAAAATGAAAGCGAAACAGCAGACCATTAATCGTTGAAAACCAAAGGCTTTGGTGGGCATCAGCTACCATCGCTAAAATGTATTCATTCTGAATAGCTTGGTTTTCTGATAGTGAGGAGTAGTCACTACCATTCCAGATATAAATGCCTTCTTTAGTACCAAATATCATTCGTTGGTCGGGTAGTTGGTCAATAGCAGTAACCGCCGAAGTACACTGATTACCCTGTTTGCCCTGAACTGACACAAACTGACCATCCTGATACTTTACCACACCCTTCGCAGTTCCAAACCACAGATGACCGCCGCTATCACGAAATGAGGACAGTATCCTTTGGTTGGGCAGATCAGCCGGGGGAATACTATGGAAAAGCTCACCATCGTAGCGAGTGAGTCCGTAATTAGAACCAAACCATAAATCGCCCAGGCTGTCTTCCACACTGCAATAGATGAAATCATTCAGCAGACCTTCTTTAGGACCGTAGTGATGAACTTTCTCTCCGTCATAGCGATCGAGTCCCCCTGGAATATAACTGAACCAGTAGTCACCTCGCTGGTCTTTCAGAATAGAAAAAACTGATTTTTCGTACAATCCGTGCTCAGTACGGAGGTGAGTAAAGGTTTCTCCCCGGAACTTGAACATACCATCGTCGTAAGAGCCAAACCAGATATTTCCTTCCCGATCTTGAAAAATGTCCCGCACAACTGACCCTTCTAATCCATGACTCTTCATGTCAATTTTTCCGTTGATAGGATCAAAACAGAAAACTCCATTAGAAGTAGCCGCCCACATCCGACCTTTAGCATCAGGCATTAGCGAAAACACCAGTGCCTGTAATTCATCCTGAAAATTAAACTCACGAAACTTAGTCTCACCCGGTTGGTAGGTAAACAAGCCTTGCTCCCCTATCAACCAAAATCGACCGGAACTATCGCGGCATAAACCATTGAAATTAGGCTGACTGGGGTGCGTTACTGGTAGCATACGCCAGTTGCCGCCATCGAAACGAAGTAAATCCCCGTCATAAGTTGTGGCCCAGTAGGTTTCGGACGAAGTTTGCACCATGCCCGTAATGTACTTTTCAGCCATCGCAGACGGGACAGCCATAAACTCAACCGTATCTGGACTCCAGAACGCCAGTTGATTTTGAGGCAATAATAGTAATAGTCGTCCATCAGCGTGCTCAAACACTCGCCTTACTTCCAGAGACTTTCCTGACTCGTTAGCAATGGTGTGCGAGGTAAAAGTAATTCCATCGTAGATCGTAAGCCCGTTGTAAGTAGCAATAGCGAGTTGCTGATCAGAGGTTTCCAGTATGGAAGTGACATAACTGCTAGAAATTCCATCCTGCATCCCAAAATTCCGAAAATTCTGCCCATCAAAACGGCTTAACCCACCTGAAGTGGCAATCCACAGATAACCAAATCGGTCTTGGGCAAAATGATTTACTGATGTTTGGGGCAGCCCTTCTTCGATAGAGTAGTGGGCGAAACTGTAGTACTGAGCCTGCAAACTAGAGGGGAATAATCCTATCAGGATAATGAAAAAGAGAGGATATTTTTTCTCAAAAGAAAAGAAATACAGCTTTAACATGAAGGTTGTCAATCACTTATAACTTTAAAGATAGCCATTTCCTCTGAGATTTATGGATTAGCACCCAGCAATTCTATCCCCCAAATAGGGGGATTTAACCACAAAATAATTGAGCTACTAGGCTTGTCTTTCCTGATGGATTAGCGAAATTTGAAAGATCATCAAATTTTTTAGCCCTATCGAGCCAACTACATCTAGTTCCTGGAAATCCATTAGCCAAACGGAGCGATACTACCTATCTCTGATTGCCATACTAGCATTTAGCTCATTTTTCGTCAACCTAGGCCTAGCTCCCCTCAAGCACGAAGAACCCCGCCGCGCCCTCATTGCCCTGGAAATGCTCTTCCGTGACAACTGGATTGTACCCACTGAGATGGGGGAATATTATTACAAAAAGCCCCCGGTCTACAACTGGGTAATCATCGGTGGATTTTCGTTGTTCAGAAATTACTCAGAATACGCGGTGCGCTTCTTGTCTATTCTTTCCTTTCTCGGCATGGGTGTTTTAGTCTTTTTGATGGGAAGACGATATGTTAATAACCATTTTGGTATTTACGCTGGGTTGCTTACCTGGATAATGGCGGATGTACTGTTTTATTTCTCGGCTACTGCCGGAGAGATTGATCTGTTTTATTCATTTATCACGCTGGCTAGTTTCTTCACTATTTTTCACTTTCACCAGAAACAGAACCTGTATGCATTATTCATTGCTACTTATGCGTTAGGTGCCATTGGAACACTTACCAAAGGCCTACCCTCGCCCGTATTCTTAGCAGTTTCACTCGGTGTATTTTTTTTATATCAAGGTGAATTTCGCCAACTTTTTAGTCTATCACACCTAGCGGGCATTCTTACTTTTGTACTGATTGTAGGCGGTTACTTTTGGTGGTACGATCACTATCACCCATTTATAAATTATTTCACCAGCGAAGACTCACTTTGGTCGCAAAGTAGTGAGCGGACAATGCTGGAAAACTCCTTTTTTATCTTACTGCCTCACTTGCTACTATTTCCTCTGGAAACACTAAAGAATGTTATTCCAGCTTCGTTGTTACTACTTTTCATCATTAGAAAAGATTTCTTTACAGAACTCAGACAGCAACCTTTTATCTTTTTCTGCCTAATTATATTTCTCAGTAATATTGCCATCTATTGGATTTCACCTGGTACTCGTTCTCGCTATGTGTATATGCTGTATCCACTACTTATTATTATTCTAACGTTTGGGTACACCAACTTTTCCCAGTCTACTGATCACCTACGCTTCCGGTGGTTTCACGGTATTATCCTTGGGTTAATTGTTATTTCTGGTCTTACTTGCCTGTCTTTATCTTTTATTCCCCAATTAGCTGATATTTCTGGGACTGTCGCTGTATCAATTATTTCTACGCTAGTCATTGCAGTATTACTAATCACTCACCTTAGAAAAAGATCCTTGGCTCTACCGAACTTAATCGCCCTCATTATAATTCTACGCTTTGTTTTCGCGGGAATTATATTGCCTTACCGCGCACAAAACGGAAGTGCTGCTCAAGATAAAGCTGATGCTTATGAAATTGCCCAGATTACCGAAAATGAATCCCTATTTCTTTTTGAAGACTCTCGATGTTCGTTGACTACCGTTTTTTATCTGGAACGCGAACGCACCGAAGTTCTCCGCCGAAATACTGAGATTAATAGTCAATATTATTATTTGGCCAATCGCTCGTTGCTAAGTGACCAGATGTACGAGGTTTTTTATACTTTTGCCTACGGAGACCAAGAATTTGCCTTGATAAAATTCCGTGACCCCTAACCTTACCCAGGCTAAGCCCCAGAAATCAGCAACGCGAAGACGCCTTAGTTTTCTAATAAAACTACTACTATCGGCTACGGCTTTATTTTTTGTATTCAGAAAGATTGACGTTCAAGAGGCCTGGCAAACTTTTCTTCAGACAAATCCGCTTTATCTGATACTAGCTTTTTTATCGTTTAATATTTCCAAAATTGCTGCTGCCTGGCGATTTAAAGCGTACTTAAAGGCTTTGAATATCCATATTAGCAACCGTTACAATATTGAATTGTTGTACCTTGGTATGTTTTACAACCTCTTTTTACCCGGTAGCATTAGTGGAGATGGTTACAAAGTTTATTTGCTTAAACAACAATTTGATGTCAAAACCAAGCAATTGATTGGGGCAACTTTACTAGATCGGCTTAGTGGGTTGGCTTTATTACTCATAATGGCGGGAGGCTTCTTACTATTCAGCTCTTTCTCTAGTGAGATTCCCTATTTTAATATAGCTGTAACTATATTGATAGTAGCGGTATTACCTGTCTTTTATCTTTTTAATAAGTTACTTTTTCCTCAACTCACTTCTGCTTTTGGAGTTACAACATTCTGGTCGTTATGGGTACAAACTGGACAGGTACTTACGGCATTACTTTTACTATCCAGCATATCAATAGAAGCCTACTATTTGGATTATCTCACCTTATTTATGGTCTCCTCAGTGGTCGCAGTGCTGCCCTTCACTATTGGTGGTGTAGGCGCCCGCGAGTTAGTTTTCCTCTATGGTTTCCAGTATTTGGAAATTCAACAGGAAGCAGCCATTACATTTACCTTAATTTTCTTTCTAGTCACAGCATTATCCTCACTGTTAGGTTTATTTGTTTCGATTAAGAAGGATAATTAAGGCATTTAGCCTTCTCTCAACTAAGCCACTTAATAATCTTAGCCTTATCAATCAATAACCCTTTGTAGCGTAGTGTGGCTTCTGACATAGAATCCAGAACGTCAGCCAGCGCTTGCCTTTCACTTGTTATCAAACCTTTCACATCCATGAAATAAGTGCGAATTGTAAACAGCACGGCATTTACCTCTGGAAAACCTGTCAGGGTTTGTCGCTCTACTCTGACAAATAATGTTGGATCAATAGGATCAAACGACCTTCCCCTCCAGTTTTTTTTGTTCTGGTCAAGGGGTGGTTCGGGGTGATGATTGAGCCGATCATCCGTGCTTAACCCCCACGCGAATCGCACCCAAGTTTTGGGTTGTAGTAGGGAAGAAAGCATAGGCTGATAGTTCTTCCGAAGTTTATCCATTCCAGCAACTGGTTCGTGGACCATCGAGAAAGGCTTACCAACTTTTTCAGTTGGTGCCCAGTGACTGGGTGCACATAGATGAACCGTAGAGAGGTAATCACCCTGATCGGAAAGTTGCCATACTGCCAAATCTTCTGGAATTTGATCGGCTAATGCATCAAATACAGATAAATATTCACTTGCCTCCAGCAATTTCTGGTCAGTATTCCAACAAATTGTTTTTTCTCGCAAATAATTGTTTAGCTGACTAACTCCGTACGAATGTTGGTAGGCAAAATAATTTGGGTATTCAATGGCTAGCTGATTCGCTATGAACTGGTTAATCACTTGTAAAGTACCTGCCGACTCTCCTTCTCGCTGGTAATATTTGTCAATATTTTCTCTACGGCAGGCTTGTTTATTCTGCATAAACCGAAAATAATCTCGGTCGATCTGAAAAATACGTTGATCAGCCGATCCATTACCAAAATCTGTACTTACAGATTTCAAACCCGGCGAGACTGAGTATTTACCCGATAGAAATGGGGTATATCTAGCAGGAGCTATTGATTCAAACGGAAGCATCTAAGCTAGCTCTCTTTTATTCCGAAGTACTCGGAAGCGCAAAGGCAACATATTGGTCACCCCGCTCATCAGTAATTTTTCCGCCTCCCGCGGCGATCACTACGTATTGCTTTCCATCTATTTCATAGGTGCAGGGGGTCGCCATACCCGCAGCGGGTAATGAATACTTCCATAATTCTTCTCCGGTAGCTGAGCTAAATGCCCGGAAATGGGCGTCCTTACTGGCTCCAATAAAAATAAGCCCTCCGGCAGTCACCACAGGTCCGCCGTAGTTCTCAGTGCCCGTAGGAGGTAAACCTTGCTCGGTAAGTGTAGGAATTTCTCCCAACGGTACCTGCCAACGGATCTCTCCGGCATTCAAGTCGATAGCATTCAATGTTCCCCAGGGTGGCTTTACTGCCGGATAACCATCGGCATCAACAAAACGATTATATCCTGTATGGTTATAGCGTAACTGACCAACGTCTTGCTGCGATACTGTTTGTACTATCATTTCGTCAGCTCCCTGTTTGTTTAGAAGAAAGGCACTGACGGCATTAATCTGAGTGTCGGTCAAAAAGGCAAACGAGGGCATCGCCCCTTTTCCGCTTTTCACCATCTCGTGCACTTGTTCTTCATTTAGCCGCTCAGCTAAATTTACCAGCTCCGGGGCATTTCCGTGAAAATTAGAACCTTGTAATTCCGCTCCGTGACAACCCATACAATTTCCTTGATATACGCTCTGCCCCAGGGCAATCAGGTTTTGAGGCTGATCTTGTCGCTGCTCAATCATGGTCAAAATCCAGGGCATTTCGTTAGCATTTACGTACAACATCCCGGTAGTAGGGTCGTAGCCAGCTCCCCCCCATTCACCTCCGCCATCAAAGCCGGGAAAGATAATCGTTCCTTCAGTGCTCGGTGGTACAAATTGCCCATCAGAACGAGTGGACTTGAATACGGCTAAAAGTGAATCGCGGTAGCGGGAATCAGGATTAATATCATCGACAGCCATGCGCTGGCGGGAAAAAGCCGGAGGTTTGGTAGGCAGTGGCTGAGTAGGCCAAGCCTGTTCCCCAATTAAATCTGACTCGGGATACGGCTGTTCTTCTATTGGAAACAGCGATTCGCCTGTTTCGCGGTTGAATACATACACGTGACCTGACTTGGTAATTTGAGCAACCGCATCTACCTCTTCCTCATCCTGATTAATCGTGACCAACGTGGGTGGAGCAGGTAAGTCCCGATCCCAAATATCGTGGTGTACGGTCTGGAAGTGCCAGATTCTTTCGCCGGTTTGGGCATTCAGAGCCACCAAGCTGTTAGCGTAAAGGTTAGCCCCCTTGCGGTTTCCGCCGTAAAAATCAAAAGCGGCTGATCCTAACGGCACAAACACAATACCTCGCTCCTCGTCCAACGTCATCCCTGTCCAGTTATTCACGCCACCAATGAATTGATAGGCAGTAGAATCTTCCCAGGTTTCGTAACCAGGCTGACCAGGTTGGGGAATAGTATGAAAAATCCAAGCTTGCTCACCCGTCCGAATATTGAAAGCGCGAATATGTCCGGGAGCGGCAGGCAATCGCTCTGAGTTAAGTGCTCCCATAACAATTAAGTCTTGGTAGATTGTACCAGGAGCGTGATAACGGTACGAGAGTCCCTCAACATCCCGACCCAGACCTTCTCTAAGATCAATATAGCCTTGGGTGCCAAAATTATTGACAGGTTTACCTGTAAGAGCGTTCAGAGCGTAAAGCTTTTCTTCGGCAGAAAATAGCAATCGTCGGTCTTCACCATCCGCCCAATACGCCAACCCGCGAGTAAAACTCACCTGATCAGTTCCTTCAAAAGGATTGAACTCCCAAATTCGCTTACCCGTAGCAGCATGTACTGCAAAAATCTTCATGCCGGGTGAGGCACCATACAAAATGGTATCAACCACTAGCGGATTACATTGAATGTAATTGTCCTCTCCAATATCTCCCGAGGCGTATGTCCAGGCTACTTCCAGATTTTGCACATTATCCCGGTTAATTTGCCCTAAGGAAGAATAATGGGTACGAGAAGGATCGCCCATATAGTGACTCCAACTCTGATAATAATCGGTTGGAGGACTGGCAGACTCGGTAATTTCGGCAGTTTGACAGGCTACCAGGAAGACAAATAACCCTAAACCCGTAAATAAATTACAGAAATTCATATTTGATCTTTACTACATTTTAAACTACCTCTCAATTTAACAAGAAAATATCATTTCTGCGGGAAGTTACAGCCTTAATCCACCTAAGGTTCACTGGTTTATCTTAGATTTCACGTCCGGCTTATGAATGAATAGTTTAACCACTTTCTTCTGTTCAACTGCCAGTTTTTGTGGTATTTCTATTTTCAAGACCACTTATTCACTTAAAAATCACACTAAGAAATACACTAAACTTTACTATTATATTACTTCCACTAATGCTCACTCATTTTAGCCAACCCAGTTTCTCTTTTCTTCATTCAGCTTACGTTCTATTAAGAAGATGATCATCATCTTGACATAATCTTCTGATAACCAGAGATATACTACATTTATTCACTCAACAAGTCTTGTTTTAATCGAGAATAGAAGCCGTTTCTATTATTCTCAAGACAAAAAGTTTTGCGTCACTCATCTAGTTTCCAGATGCATAAACTTTGGAGCTAAGTAGCTGAATAGCATAGAATTCTATCAAATCTTACGTTGTAATTTTACCCTATTTTATAGCATAGTGTAGTATAATAACTTGCGAAGGATTATTCTGTAAAACTGGATGTTGGCGAAGTTTAAATATTGATACGCTTCAGCCTGCGATGCATATATGGATAAACTTATTGTAAAGTATACTCTATTACTTGCCTTTAGCTGTATATTTTCGGCAGCACTTCTTGCTCAGGAAAATAATCAGCAAGTAGCCAAGGAGTTTGTAGAAATTGGAGATGAAATTTACTTTGTTCAGAAAGCCCCTGAACAGGCTAAGGAAATGTACATCCAAGCAGCTCAGCTTGACCCGAATAACATCAAGGCTAACTACATGGCGGGGACAACTATCAGCGAAACCATTAATAAGGGGGAAGCTACTCCGTATTTTCAACAAGTATATCAACTGGATGCCGACTATAAGTTTGATCTGCTGTATTCTATTGCTCGTTCTTACCAGTATGGGTTAGAGTTTGAAGATGCAATTGATTACTATAATCTTTATCTAGAGAAGTTAGAACAAGACAAAGACTACCGTGGTGAGGACAAAATTCCAGAAAATCAGGTAAAACGCCGTATTTACGAGTGTAAAAACGGTCAGGAATTTATCGCCAATGAGCGTAATTTTATCATTAAGAACATTGGTGGCTCTATTAATTCTAATAGTCTAGACTATGCTCCGGTAATTAATGCCGACGAGACAATGATGATTTTTACTTCTCGTCGTAAGGAAGATAACCTGAACGAAAACGTATACGACGACAACTTTGCTTACGAGGATATTTTCATCTCTTACAAGGAAAATGGAAAGTGGGGACCCGCCAAAAATATTGGTGAAACAGTAAATACACTGTATTTTGAGTCAAACCTAGCTCTATCGGCTGACGGAAAGCAATTGTACGTGTATCGCGATGAAAACAATGGTGATATCTATGTATCAGATCAGCGATCCGACGGAAGTTGGTCCGAACCTAAACCCGTTAGTGATAACATTAATTCTAGCTATTCCGAAAACTCAGTCACTATTTCCCCTGATGGACAAACCATCTATTTTTCTAGCGACCGCCCTGGTGGCTTCGGAGGATTAGACCTTTATAAGTGTGAAAAAGATCGTCGCGGTGAGTGGGGCAAAGTGACCAACCTGGGCGAAACAGTAAATACTCCCTATGATGAGGATGGAGTTTTTATGGATTTTGACGGTAAAACACTCTATTTCAGTAGCCGAGGGAGAAAGGGAATGGGTGGATACGATATTTTTAAATCTGTCTACAAAGCTGAGAATGATAGTTGGAATGACCCCGTTAACCTCGGATACCCAATTAATACTCCTGACGATGATATTTTCTTCGTTAGTACTAAAGATGGCAAGCGAGGTTATTTTGCTACGGTACGTAATGATGGCGTAGGCTACCTGGATATTTACATGGTAGAGATTCCTGACCAAACCGAACAATTAGCCGATAAGTTAAATAAGAAAAGTGGAAAGCAACTGACTGATGAAGGTGGGCTGGCTAATCGTAACCTGGGAAAGGTTAATCAGCAAGAAAGTAATCCGCTTCAGCCAGTACAGCTATTGTTGAAAGTAGAGGATGCCACTACCCAACAAGCCTTAGACGCCAAGGTCTCGCTGAAAGGAGGCGATCAAAATGAGACGCTAACCTCGCAAAAAGTAGCCGAAGGTATTTATCGATTTGATATTCAGAATAATCAAACGGTAGAATATGTGCTCGCAGTAGAGAAGTCAGGCTACATTTACAAGAATGTAAAGGTAAGCATTCCACCTATGGCAAATAAGCCCCAGGAATTCCGCAAAAAAGTCACATTAGACCCTGTAAAGCAGGTAGCAACTGACTACCGAATGGTACTTGATTTCGTGTACTTCGATTTTAATAGTGCTCGTTTAAAAGAAGAATCTCAGGACGAATTGAACCGACTAAAGAGCTTTCTAGAAGAAAATTCGGGAGTGCGGATAGAAATTGCCGGTCATACTGACAATATCGGGTCAGCTACCTACAATAAAGTATTATCACAAAAGCGAGCACAAGCCATTGTTGATTATCTAACTACCCAAGGCATACCTTCAGAGCGTATTACTGCTCAAGGTTACGGGGAGACAGATCCTATTGCCAGCAATGATGATGAAGCGGAAGGTCGGGAACTAAATCGACGAGTGGAAATGCGTGTGCTAGAATCCCGCACAATCGCTAATCAGTAATGAACAAATTTCCAATACAGCCCGTTGGATAACCGTACTAAATCAGGTTATTCGTAGATTATGGCCGTAGTTCCTTATAAAGACCAAGCATCTTCTAAAAAAGAGCAGGTAGCCCAGATGTTTAACAACATTAGTCGGCGCTACGACTTGCTCAATCACCTTCTAAGTTTAGGTATTGATATTTATTGGCGAAAGCAGGCTATCAAGTTACTTAAACCCCATCAGCCGAAGCAGATTCTAGATATTGCGACAGGCACCGCTGATTTTGCCATTGAGGCTCTGGCACTCAACCCGGATAAAGTAATCGGGGTAGATATTTCAGACGGAATGCTGGATATGGGACGAAAAAAATTAAAACGCCGTCAGTTAGACGACCGAATTGAACTTCGCTTGGGCGACTCAGAAGGATTGCGTTTTGACGACAATATATTCGATGCTGCTATCGTTGCTTTCGGGGTACGTAACTTTGAAAACCTGCATAACGGACTAGAAGATATATTTCGGGTACTGAAACCCGGCGGCAGGCTAGTAGTGCTAGAGTTTTCTAAACCTACCCGGTTTCCGATGAAACAGTTATATAGTTTTTACTTCAAAAACATCTTACCGCTAATTGGCAAAGTTATCTCTAAAGACCAATCAGCTTATACCTACTTGCCAGAATCGGTGCAGGCTTTTCCGGATGGGCAGGCTTTCTTACAGGCATTACAGCGGGCAGGCTATACCGAAACACGATGCAAAGCACTTACATTTGGCATAAGCTCCATTTACACTGGTAAGAAAATCTCTTAACGTACTATTGAGATTCGGATTAGTCTTGTTTACTTAGGCTCCCAGAGTATTTAGATAAGCAGTTGACTAAATCCACTCTTCAAATTTGCATCTAAAGTACGCTACTTTCAACCAATGAAACGATTAGTTGCTAACGCAATTACTCTCTATTTGCTGTTCGAGTAAACTAAAACTGAGGTAAACTCTAGCTAGATAACTCGGAAAGATTGTACTTTTACGATAATATATTTGATACTGTCATCGTTGCACTTGGGGTACATAACCTCAGAAACTTTAAAGCTACACTGAGGTACTAAAATCGGAAGCCTTGATATTTTACAAGTGCTGCCACGAACAGGTGATAATGAAATATGGCACAGAACATCCACATCTGGAATAATTGCTATTTATATTGGCAAAGAGGTATTTTAACGGTTTTTCTAGCTTTTGGCCTGATGACAACTGCCTTGGCTCAACAACCCAACGGTAAGTACTACGCCAAATCTGATAATTTGCCTAACTATGACAACCGCTGGCTACACTACGGCTTTGCCATCGGGATGCACTCCTCCAACTTTCGTGTCCAGTTCAACGATCGGTTTACAACTCCGGAGTTTGATTCTTTACAATCCGTGATGGCTGCCAATTCTTTTGGTTTCTCACTCGGCTTAATTGCCAACTTTCGCCTGGCTGATTATCTGGATCTGCGGGTAGTTCCTGAAGTGGTTTTTTATGAGAATCAGCTAGATTACCGCTATATTCAGAATGGGATGCTAGTAACCGATCAGCAAATAGTGGAGTCCACTTTTATTGAGGTTCCAGTACTGTTCAAATATAAATCGGTTCGTAGAGGTAACCACCGGATGTACCTGGTAGGTGGAGCTGAGATAGGCATTGAGGCTACTGGTCAAGATAAGGGCGGTAATGAAAGCGACCGTCTGCTCACTGAAAGCACGAACTTCTCTATACAAGCTGGCTTTGGGATGGATATCTACTTCCCCCTTTTTAAGTTCGCCCCCGAAGTACGCTACTCCCGTGGCATCACCAATATTTTGAGTAGCAATGAAAATCGCTACTCTCGCCCGCTCACTCAGATAGCGACTAACACTATTACCTTCTACTTGCTTTTTGAATAGATTTGGCCAAACACCGCAAAAAAGGCGATTTACCCACCAAAATTTGCCCCGTCTGTCAACGACCATTCACCTGGCGCAAAAAATGGAAAGATGTCTGGGATGAGGTAGTCTATTGTAGCGAATGCTGCCGCCGAAGTAAGAACAAAGTTTCGCCTAGCACTTCTAATTAGCCAATTTACTCAGCTTTAGCTCCTTCAGGCTGAGTGTACGTTGCAATTTGCTCTCGTTGGTTTACAACATCGCAAGCTAGATACAATGCTTCCCGCATCGATTCGGCATTTGCTTGGTTTTTACCGGCGATATCATAAGCAGTACCATGATCTGGTGAAGTGCGTACTACTGGAAGTCCGGCGGTGAAATTCACTCCTTTTTCAAAGGCTAACGTTTTAAAGGGAATTAACCCCTGATCGTGGTACATTGCTAGTACTCCATCAAACTGCTGCTGCATAAATGCTCCAAAAAAGCCATCAGACGGAAATGGGCCGAATACTAATTTCCCTTTTTCTTTTAGCTCTTGGATAACCGGAAGTATGATATCCTGCTCTTCTGAGCCCAGCAGACCATTTTCACCCGCGTGTGGGTTTAGCCCTAGTACCGCAATCCGAGGTTTCAGCACACCAAAATCTTGCCGTAGCGATTGCTCCATTAGCAGCACTTTCTGCCGAACCTTACTGCGAGTAATTTTCTGACTTACCTGGTGTAGTGGTACGTGCCCAGTCACCACTCCTATTCGCAGATCTTCGTGTACCAAGAGCATCAGGTGTTCTTCGGCTTCAAAGGTTTTCGCCATAAACTCCGTATGCCCTGGAAAACTGAAGGCTTCGTTCTGAATATTATTTTTGTTGATTGGAGCCGTGACGATTGCGGATACTACTTGATCCTTTAAGGCTTGAGTAGCTTGATCCAAGGCTTTCCAGGCCGCTTGCCCACCTGTTTCAGTTACTTTCCCAGGGTGTAATTCAACTACTTCCTGCCAACAGTTGTACACATTTACTTTGCCGTAGGCAATATTACCCAGGTCTTTAATTGTCATAAAGTTAAGCTGCTCTAAATCACATTGCTTGCGGTAGTAAGATACTACTTTCGCCGATCCAAAAATGATTGGGGTCATTTGGCTCAGTATCCGCTTATCATTTAGGGCTTTAATCGTCACCTCAGGCCCTACTCCATTTACATCACCAATACTGATAGCAATCACTGGAGCGTTGCCTCGCTTAGGCTTTGCTTTAGATTTTGCCCATTGGTTGGAGTGGATAGTCTCATTTTGTGTAGTTTGCTGCATAATATTCTATGCTGAGTGAGCTAACTTCTTAAAAAAGTGGTACAACAAGCGTACCCCAGCTCCAGTTCCATTTTTGCCTCGGTAGCTATCCAGACTATCCAGAAATGCAACTCCGGCAATGTCTAGGTGTATCCATGCATAATCGGTGAAGTGCTTGAGGAACATTCCGGCAGTAATTGCCCCAGCCATGCGCCCACCAATATTTTTTAGATCAGCAATGTCTGATTTCAGATAATCTCGGTACTCTTTCCACAATGGAAATTCTACTAACCGTTCGTAGGTTGCTTCGCCTGCTTGTTTAAGCTGATTTTTATAATCATCAGAATCACTTCCCATCATCACCATACCTTCTTTACCAATAGCTACGGCAGCAGCTCCCGTCAAGGTAGCCAGGTCAATGACTAGCGCTGGTTTATACTTCTTGGCAAATGACAAAGCATCCGCCAAAATCAACCGACCTTCTGCGTCGGTATTTAATACTTCTACCGTGGTGCCGTCTGATATAGTAATCACATCACCTGGTACAATAGCATTACCACCAGGGCGGTTATCGGTAGCTGGAACCAGGCCAATGAGGTGAATCGGTAATTTATTTTTGGCAACTGCTACCATCGTACCAATCACAGCAGCCGAACCACCCATGTCCGATTTCATAGTGTCCATCGAGGTAGAGGGCTTCAGGCTCAACCCACCCGTATCGTAGGTTACTCCCTTACCGACAATCACATAAGGCTGCTTGTTAACTGCTTTGTCAGACTTGTATTCCAGAATATTGAAAGTAGGAGGGTCTGGACTCCCGGCATTTACGCCCAACAAACCGCCCATTTTTAAAGATTTAATTTTAGCTTTATCGAAAACTTCAACCTTAAAACCACTATCTTTTCCTGCTTTTTTAAAGGCTCTGCTTAGTTTTTCGGCATTCAGTGAAATTACTGGTTCGTTCACCAAATTGCGGGCTAGAAATGTTCCAGCTACGATGTTATTGACTTCTTGTACATCACGACTACTTACTTCTGGATGCACTAAGCTCACCTCTTTCACATTGCTGGATAGATTCTCTTTCAGATCTTTACGATAAGTGGAGAATTGATAAGCCGCTAGCGCAAGACCTTCGGTAAGAGCTAAAATTTGCGCTGTTTCCCCACCACTAATTTTGATTTTTTTTACTCCTTCCTGCTTCAACGTTTGGTAGAGAGATGCACCTCGCTTACGATAGGTTTCTAATGCGTACTCCGCCGACTCTTCGGTTACGGGAGAAACCAGAAATACCCAGCGTTGGTACTGGTTAACGGCAATAACGTCTTTTTTACTCTTTAGCTGTTTCTGAAGATACTGTTGCTCAATATCGCTTAATACGTATGTTTCTTCTGAATCGCCGCTCCCCAACAACACAATCACGTCATCTTTATCTTTTACTGCTTTTGATGTTTTCAGTTTAATGGACATGGGTAATATTATTTTTCAACGCAATTTAATAATGTTTTTGACAATCAATGACGAATCACTCGCTTTCATCCGTTACCTTTCCGATAACAAAAAACGCCATGGCAGGAGTCCGTCCCAAGAAGTTTTTAGGTCAGCATTTTCTCAAAGACCAGAACATTGCCCAGAAGATTGTAGATAGCTTGAGCGGACATGGTAACTACGAGCATCTCTTAGAAGTAGGACCAGGAACAGGGGTACTTACCCAGTTTCTTATTCAACAGTTACAGTATCAAACTACTGTAATTGAAGTAGATGATGAATCGGTGGACTATCTAAAACAGAAGTATCCAGCTTTACCTATCTTGCACCAAGACTTCCTAAGGACTGACTTAACCATACTACCCAACCCACTCGCTATCATCGGTAACTTTCCTTATAATATTTCGTCTCAAATCTTTTTCAAAGTACTCGATCATCGCAATGCTATTCCTGAGATAGTAGGTATGGTACAAAAAGAAGTGGCTGACCGGATTTGCTCACCCCCCGGCAATAAAACCTACGGAATTCTGAGCGTACTACTACAAGCTTATTACGATATTGAGTATCTGCTTACTGTGGAACCTCAAGTTTTTCATCCTCCGCCCAAGGTACGCTCGGCAGTAATTCGGCTGAAACGCAATGCTATACAACAACTTTCTTGCGACGAAACCTTGTTTAGAAGAGTGGTGAAGCAAGGATTTCAAAACCGACGGAAGACCTTGCGTAACGCCCTGAAACCGCTAAATTTGCCCGAGTCAATCCGACAGTTATCTACGTTGAACCTGCGAGCAGAACAACTATCAGTAGGAGATTTTGTGCAGCTTACCCAACAAATTGAGCAGTCTTGGAAGCAATAACTCTTTTTCCGTTTGAAGTATCTCCAGCCTACCTAGACTGGATAAGGGAAGCTATTACCCAAGATGCCTACGATGTGGTGCAGGAAAGTATGGTGGAGGCCAATGCAGTCGATATTCTTACGGTGCTCTACGAGCTCAATACAGAAGAGTCAAAGTATATCCTCAAACTGTTAGATAAGGAGAAGGCAGCGGATGTTATTGTTGAGATCGAGGAGGAAGATCAGACTGCTTTTCTGAAAAATTTCTCAGCGGAAGAACTGGCTAATTTTATAGATTATCTCGATTCGGATGATGGAGCCGATATTCTGAATCGCCTGCCGATTCAAACTCGCGAAGAGGTGATTGACCGCATGCAAAATGCCGAGCGGGCTCGCCACGTGAAAGATCTCATTCGCTACGAGGAAGATCGGGCGGGTGGGCTGATGGCGAAAGAGCTAATCAAGGTGGATATTAACTGGAATATCCTTCAGTGTATTGAAGAAATTCGTCGGCAGGCGGGAAAAGTAGACAAACTGTATTCAGTATATGTAGTAGACGATAAAAATCGCCTGTTAGGCAAAGTCTCGTTGAAGCGAATTATTCTATCACAAGATCAGACCAAGATTGCTGATATTTACGATAGTGAGATTATTTCGGTACCTACCTTTATGGAGGAGGAAGAAGTAGCCGAAATCATGCAAAAGTACGACTTGGAGGTAGTACCCGTAGTAGATGTACTGGAACGGTTAGTTGGCCGGATCACCATTGACGATATTGTTGATGTGATTACTGAAATGGCTGAGGAAGAACGTCAGTTGATGGCGGGTATCTCTGGTGATGTTGAAGAGCGCAGCGATAGTGTCTGGTTACTCTCTAAAGCCCGCCTACCCTGGTTGGTTATTGGTATGGTAGGTGGACTATTAGGAGCTCGGTTTATTGGCATTTTCGAGGCAGATATTGCCTTAGTACCGGCTATGGCATTCTTCATTCCCCTTATCACGGCAACTGGTGGAAACGTAGGTATTCAATCATCCTCGTTGGTAGTGCAAAGTCTGGCAACTTCGTCCGTGTTTGGCGATCAGTTGACAAAACGCTTGGTAAAAGTGCTGATTGTTGCGCTAATTAATGGCTTAGCCCTTGGGATACTCGTTTTGGGATTTAATTTGCTATTCGGAGAAGAATTGAGGTTAGCAAGTGTAGTGGCTATCGCTTTGTTTAGCGTAGTGTTACTCGCTTCTTTTATGGGTACACTTACTCCACTCGTGCTAGATCGCTTTGGGGTAAATCCTGCCTTAGCTTCCGGCCCCTTTATCACTACTGCCAATGACTTGCTTGGATTAGCCGTTTATTTCAGCGTTGCGCATTTGCTGTATGAGTTTTGAAACAAAGAGCTTGGTGCGTGGAGCAATGTGCAGTGTACAATGAACAATTAACTTTCCAAACCCTAAACTATGAAAAAATGCCTGATCGTAGATAAAATGCACGAAAGTATTATTTCTCTGCTGAGAGATATTGGCTACGAGGCTGATTATCGTCCCCAAATTAAGCGAGAAGAAGTACTAGACATTATCGGTCAGTATGATGGCATTATTGTGCGTAGTAAACTTCAGATTGATCAAGAGTTTATTGATAAAGCTCATCAGCTAAAGTTCGTAGGCCGAGCCGGAGCCGGATTAGACCAGTTAGATGAAGAGGCATTAAAAGCTAATAGCATCCACATCTTAAATGCTCCCGAGGGCAACCGCGATGCCGTAGGTGAGCATGCCGTTGGGATGTTACTCAACCTTTTTAATCGCATCAACCAAGCCGATCAAGAAGTACGGCAGGGTACGTGGAACCGAGAGGGTAACCGAGGGGTAGAATTGATGGGTAAAACAGTGGGGATTATTGGCTACGGAAATATGGGGCAGGCCTTTGCGCGACGGTTAGTTGGCTTCGGGGTAACAGTGCTAGCCTACGACAAGTACCGCTCCAACTACGGCGACGCCTTTGCCCGACAGGAGACAATGGATGAAATATTCCAACATGCTGATATTCTTAGTTTACATGTACCGTTAACTGAAGAAACTCATTTTTTAGTAGACGAGGCGTTTCTCAATCAATTTTCTAAAGATATTTTTATCATTAATACCGCTCGAGGCAAAGTCATGAAGTTAACGAGCCTGTCAGCTGCACTCGGCGCAGGAAAAGTAAAAGGAGCTGCACTGGATGTACTGGAAAATGAGAAATTAGGGCAATTATCCGCTGAGCAAAAACATACTCTCGCACAACTTCAGCAGTCTAACCGAGTATTGTTTACCCCGCATGTAGCAGGTTGGACATTTGAGTCCTACAAGAAAATCAACCAAACCTTGGTCAGAAAGATAAATGCTTTAGATTTAGCGTAGTTCCTACATCTGTGAGATTTACCCCGACAAGCACATTCATTTAGCTGTACATTTACGCTATTTTGGGGCTTAATTTAGGATAGCTCTCTTATTTGGTATGCTTACCAATCGTAATCGCTGGAAACAGCTTGTTGAACGAATCAAAACTATTCCCGAACACCCGGTACTTACCTCCTGTCTGGTACTGATTGTACTAGCACTCCTAGTGGTTGGGCTTAGCTATTCGTATTACGTAGAGGATTACTACAACTTTGTAGGTCAGGTGCTAGCCGAAGCGCACGGTATGCTGTTCGACATTGCCGTGATCGGTATTCTGATTTACTGGCTTAATGAAAATGGTCAGAAACGAATGAGAATCCGGACTTACTTAGATGAGATTGAGGATTTTCGTTTGTGGGAGTCGGAAGAGTCAGCTTTCCGAACGGCGGGTAATATTAAACGATTAAATCGTCACCACAAGTACAAGCTAGATTTAGTAAACTGCTACTTGGCTCGCACCAATTTGAATGGAGTAATACTTAAAGAATCTAACCTTAACACTGCCAACGTAACTCACTCTAATCTTATCCAGTGCAACCTGGAGAATGCCCGAATGAACCAGACTAATTTTCAGGACTCCAATCTCAATCAGGCGAATCTGTCTCGCTCTTATGCTAGTGGTGCTATTTTTACCAATACTTTTTTAATTAAATCTAATTTTGAAGGTTCTTTCTTGATTAAGGCTGATTTTGAGAATGCTCTACTCACTGAGGCTAATCTACGAGGTAGTGTACTGATGGGAGCGAACCTCAAGAACGCTAACTTACTCAAGGCGGACCTTCGAGGTGCTGAAGGCCTAACTGTGGAGCAACTACTGGAAGCTAAAACTCTACAAAATGCCCTTCTAGATGATCAACTCTATCAGCAAATTATGGAGAGATCGCCGAAACTTATCGCTACCTAACTCTTTCCTCGAGAAAGTCTGATTATTATTTCTTCCAAGAGTTTCGGATTTTTCCCTACTTTCATCAGATTATTACTCCTCAACATATCTACCTATGACCACTCGCTTATTAGCAGCTGTTTTGCTAATTTTCTCCAGTGCCTGTCAAGATAACCAGCTGGATATAATCATTCGCAATGGACTGGTTTACGATGGCTCACTTTCCGCTCCTACCTCAGCTGACATTGGTATTCGCAATAATAAAATTGTAGCGATAGGCGATTTATCTGAGCAAAACGCTACCCAAGAGATTGATGCCGAAGGCTTAGCCGTAGCTCCCGGGTTTATTGATATGCACGCCCACTTAGAGCCATTATTGCACCTTCCCGATGCCGAAAGTCATGTACGCCAGGGAGTGACTACCGCATTAGGCGGGCCTGATGGGAGCAGCCCCTGGCCATTGTCTAGCTATATAGATTCGGTGGAGAATGAAGGTGTTGGAATGAACGTAGCGTATTTAATTGGACACAATACTATCCGACGGAATATCATGAATCTGGATAACCGTCCGCCTACCGAACAAGAACTTGAGCAAATGCAAGAGCAGGTAACAATCGGAATGCAAGACGGTGCTTTCGGCATTTCTACTGGGCTTAAGTACATTCCAGGGGCTTTTTCCAATGTAGATGAAGTAGTAGCTCTATCCAAAATAGCCAGCCAATACGGAGGAATCTACACTTCTCACCTGCGAGAGGAAGGACTCGGATTAATTGATGCCGTAGCCGAAGCCATTCAAATTTCGGAACGAGCGGATATTCCGGTAATTCTTACCCACCACAAAGCCATCGGAAAACCCATGTGGGGGGCTAGTACTAAAACACTAGCGATGGTTGACTCGGCTCGCGCTATTGATCTCGATATTATGCTGGATCAGTACCCTTACACGGCTAGCCATACTGGCATCTCGGTGCTTATTCCCAGTTGGGCTCGCTCAGGTGGTCAGGATGAGTATCTAAACCGTTTGGAAAACCCCGTGCTTCGCGACAGTATTAAGCGAGGCATAGTATACAATATTTTGAACGACCGGGGAGGTGAAGACTTGCGTAGAGTGCAGTTTGCCCGGGTAGAGTGGCAACCTGAACTAGAAGGCAAAACCTTGCACGACTGGGCGATATCTCGTGATATGGATCCCACAGTAGAAAATGGTGCCGAATTGGTTATTGAAGCTCAAGCTAATGGCGGATGTAATGCTATCTATCACGCGATGGATCAACAGGATGTAGACCGTATTATGCAGCACCCGCAAACCATGATTGCTTCCGATGGGCGGCTAGCCGAATATCAGGTAGGGCACCCCCACCCCCGTTGGTACGGTACATTTCCTCGAGTGCTAGGCCATTACGTGCGCGAACGCAATATTCTCAGGCTAGAAGAAGCTATTCATAAAATGACTCAGATGCCTGCCGATCGGCTGGGTTTGACTGATCGAGGCCGAATCCAAGAAGATACCTTTGCTGACCTTACCATCTTTGATCCCGCAACTATTATTGACAAAGCAACCTTCGAGCAACCTCATCAATACCCCGAAGGAATCCACTACGTCATCGTCAATGGAAAAATCGCCGTGGATGACGGTCGTTTTATAGAGGCTCGATCGGGACGAGTTCTGAGAGGCTCGGCTTATCAGGCTCCTTAGTTACCTGCAAGAGTGAAAATTATCACGGTAAGCAATTTCTGATTCTTGTAAGTTTTTACACCAAAAACGAAGAAAAAAAGAATCACAAAGGGTGTCAAATCATTTTTATAACTATTTAAATATATTTTTTAACTTAAATATTAGGATATTTAGTAAATATTTACTTATTTAGATAAAATATTACTAATGTAAGTTTTAATCATGAACACTAGAGCAACACTTGGTACCATATTTCGCTTTACCATACTATTATTAATGTGGGCGATTGTTTGCATCACTGCACTCCCTGAGCGATCTGATATCTTGGATGCTAAGATACAAGAAGACACTTCTATTGAACGGGTACTCGACTATTTGTCATTAAAATAAGCTTCTTACAGCTTTTCTTCTAGCTTTTTTAGCCGCTCAATACTTTGTACCATCGCCCGAACGGTGTGATAGTTAACTTTCCAGGAGTGGCTCATATGCGTCCAGATGGGCTCACCTTTGCGGGTTAGCAAGGGCCACCATTCTCCTACTGGGTGGTGAATCATTTTTTCAAATACAAAACGGTGAATATTCTCGTACACTGGCCAATACTTTTCCATTCCAAACGTCAGCGAAGCTTCTAGCATACCAATTAGCAGCTCGGCTTGCTGCCAGAATTCTTTCTCCTGATCATACACCCGCCCATCGTGGCTACCTTCTACGTATACCCCGCCGTAGGTTTCATCGATGCCGTATTGTACTGCATTATTATAGGAGGCTTTTAGCACATCTGTATACTGATCTATAGGTTTACCCATCGTTTTAAGAGCATGCGTAAGCAACCAGGCAAATTCTACATTGTGACCATAACTCGTATTATCTTCTGCCTGAGCTTTCGCCCCACTGTCAGTAAATCGATCCCAGCCCCACACAATATCAAACTTAATCTGTGGCGCTACTTGCCAATCAGGAAAAAATTGAGGAATTCCGGTACGGTACTCGGGGTGCAGAATACGGTTTAGCAGTAGCTGAATTATTTCTCCCAGTTTCCGGCAATGAATGGGCTGTTGGCTGCATTCATATAGCGTAGTGAAAGCTTCCATCAAATGCATGTGTACATCCAAGGTTTTTCGATCACCTCCGGCAGCATCGGAGCCTTTCAACGACCAATCTCGCTCAAACATCTCAAAGTAACCCCCGTAATGGGTATCAGTTGCGTATTTTTGCAGTAGATCAAAGCACTTTATGGCATACTCTACTCCCCGTTCATCGCCGGAAGCTAAGGTATATTCACTCAAACTATAGATCGCAAAGCTATGCCCGTAAATGATTTTCTCATCAATAGTCACGTTTCCCGCTCGATCAAGCAACCAGTAAAAACCATCGTATTGCTCATCCCACATCTTATCTAGCAGAAAATCCACTCCAAGCTGGGCATACTCTAAACACTTGCCCTCACCGTAACCTGCCCTATGGGCTGAAGCAAAAGTATAGATGCAACGAGCTTGGGCAATAAGTGACTTTTCGTCAGTACCGACATCATTACCATCCTGATCAAAATGAGTGATAAAGCCGCCGTGCTGCTCATCCAGGCAGCGGTCGAGCCAAAAAGGCAATAGCTCTTCAGTAAGATGCTGTTCACATTCTTCACGGTAACGGGCAATAGTCTCTTGATTCATAGTACAGTGATTTTACCGAGAAATTATCAAAAATTTCGGAATAATCGTACCTTATGAAAATGACTGGTGATTAATGAATGATGAACAAAGAGCATTTACTAATCACCCACCATCAGTTACTACTCATTCGTCATCACTAAACAACAACCTCATGAAACGAACTATCATTTTTCTACTTGTAGCCATTATTAGTACTGCTCTACTGGCTTTCGTCGTTTTTGCGCCCAAAGCAAACAAATCACTTGAAAGTGGCCTTATTGAAGCCGTTCAGCAATTCCAACAAACCTTAGACCAAGACCAGCAATCAAGGCTGACCTATAATTTTGAAGATGACGAACGCTACAACTGGCACTTTGTACCTCGAGATCGCAATGGTTTGCCACTAAAGACCATGAACGAAGACCAACGGCAGGCTGCTATGAATCTGCTAAAATTATCCCTAAGCGAGACTGGTTATGAAAAAGCCCAAAATGTAATGGAGCTAGAAAATGTCTTACGTTTAGTAGAAGATCGCCCAGCTAACGATACGTATCGCGACCCAGAAAACTATTATTTCACTATTTTTGGTAACCCACAACCCGGTGAGGCTTGGGGCTGGCGATTAGAAGGGCATCACCTTTCCTTGAATTTTTCTTCCCTTTCCAATGAAATAGTTTCGGCTACTCCCACTTTTTTCGGGGCTAATCCAGCCAACGTACCCCGTGGACCCAAGAAAGGCTGGCGGGTACTGCAACCAGAAGAGGATTTAGGCCGCTCGCTAGTCAAATCCCTGAATGAAGAACAGCTTCAAATTGCTATGGTTGCTGAAGAGGCCTATCCCGATATTGTTACTGGAACTGAGGTTGAAGCACAAGCAGGGAAATTAGCCGGATTGCCCTATGCCGAGATGAATAATGAGCAGCAAGAGCAACTCATGCAATTGTTAGAAGTCTACTATAATGTACATCGCGCTGAAGTAGCCGATAAATCACTAGAAAGTATTCGTGAAGCTGGGTTAGAAAATATTTATTTTGCCTGGGCGGGCGGATTAGAAGTAGGCGACCCACATTATTATCGCCTGCAAGGGGCAACCTTTGTGATTGAATACGATAATACCCAGAACGACGCTAACCACATCCACACCGTCATCCGTGATTTACAAAACGATTGGGGAGAAAACATACTCGAAACTCATTACGAAGAGGCTCATAAGTAAATTAAATAATATAATTTCAATTATTTTCCTTATTTAATTTAATTAAAAATTATTTTAATTTTATTGCATTAATTAGTAGTTTTGTCTACTAGAACTACACTACTGATTAATGAAAAAGTACCTATTTCCACTCTCACTCATATTTACTGCCGTTATCCTAGGTTGTCGTGAAGAAGAAATATTACGTCAAGAGCCTAATACCCCCATTTCCATTAATGGCTATGTACAAAAAGGGCCGTTTATTAATGGTACTGCTATCACGCTATCCAAATTGAATGATAAGCTAGTACCTACGGGGAAAAACTTCACTACCCAGATTGCCGATAACCGAGGCTCGTTTAGTCTGAAAGATATAGATCTGGAGTCAGAATTTGTACAGTTACAAGCCGATGGATTCTACTTTGATGAAGTAAAGGGTGAAAAATCAGCAGCCCAGCTTACACTCTTTGCTCTGGCTAATGTATCTGATACTAGCAGTGTCAATATAAACCTACTTTCGCATCTGGAGCGCAACCGGGTAGTATATTTGACACAGGAAAACAAACAAGAATTTGAAAAAGCCAAAAAGCAAGCTCAGCAGGAAATTTTGACTGCTTTTGGTATCGCTTCGGACAGTATCGGCTATTCTGAACAACTGGATCTTTCGCAAGATGGCGATCAAAACGCTATTTTGCTGGCTATCTCAGCGATCTTGCAAGGTAATAACAGCGTAGCTGATCTTTCCGAGTTACTCGGTAACATGATTACCGACTTGCGGGAAGATGGTACGCTGAATAGCGAAGCTATTAAAACCAAACTGGAAGAGCAAGCCAAAGCTTTAAATCTACCTCAGATTCGCAAAAACTTAGAAGAGCGCTACGCAGCAATGGGTGTGGAAGCCACTATTCCTAACTTCGAGCAATACATCGATAGCGATGGGGACGGTATTTTGAATAAAGATGAGGATGATACGCCCGAAGATTTCTCTTTTGAAACCCAAATAGATGTTGCAGTCAATGACACGATTACCTCTAACGTTATTACCATAAGTGGTTTGAAAGGAGGTGGTATTGCTGTCGCTTCGGTAACTAATGGTTGGCTAGTTATGAATAGCTCGGTAGTGAACCAAAAAACTGCTGACGCGAGCATCGCCAGACTAAAAAACGGTGACGAATTACAGATTCAGTTGGTTTCCAGTTCTGAATTTGCTGATACTACTACGGCTACCATCACGATTGGTACATTATCACGAAGTTTTAGTATCGTCACTGATAACTATCTCCCTGGTGCTTTTAGCTTTTCGCCCCTAACAGATGTAGCGGTAGATTCGCTTTACACTTCTGATACAATTACTATTAGTGGGTTGCCTCACCCTACGTCTACTTCCATTATCAATGGAATATTAATTAAAAACGATGAAGTAATTTCTAGTGATTCAGTAACGGTCAAAAATGGCGATCAATTAGCTATTCAAC
>ERZ1740058.154-NODE-154-length-58555-cov-7.275368_pt1 | contig 58555 bp, 46 predicted proteins | sample MGYA00581745_ERZ1740058 | MGnify/ENA primary metagenome ERZ1740058 (study PRJEB43018, sample SAMN04849742) | marine metagenome | isolation source: floating plastic debris | place: Pacific Ocean | collected 2008-08-30 | study: EMG produced TPA metagenomics assembly... | reverse complement strand
ACGGTACGAATATCGCCGATGACGGCATCGTTGCGCTAAGGGCCGGCGACGAGGAGCTCATGGGGGCACAGCGCACGCGGATTTACGCGAAGCACTCAGTGGGCCCAAACAACCGCGCGGCAGGCTCGATCGAACAGGCTGGCACGATCGAGGCGGAGCGCGTCTCGATCGGGGCAGGAGATCTGTTTAGCGTTGCGATGCGCAGTACGTCGAGTGTTCGAGCTCGACAGGTGGAGGTCCGGGCGGGGCTGGCCTCAACCGTGCGCGTGGCGGGCCAAGTCGATGTTTCTTCCAGCGAACCAGGGGCTACCGGGGGCACGGTCTCGATCATCGGCCAGCGGGTGCATGTTGACAACGCCGTACTGGATGCCAGTGGCCATGCGGGTGGCGGCACAATCGAAGTCGGCGGTGGGTATCGCGGTGCGGGTGAGTATCGAGCGCAGCGGGTGGCGATTGGGCCTGACGCGATATTGCACGCCGATGCGACTGTGCGTGGCGATGGCGGGCAGGTCATCGTGTGGGCGGATAGCACGACCACCTACGACGGCCTCGCAACCGCTCGCGGCAAGGGTTCCGGAGGCAACGGTGGGCTCGTAGAGACGTCGGGCAAGATCCGCCTGCGCGCTGCCGGTCATGTCGACGCGAGTGCGCCCGAGGGGCGCGGTGGCGTATGGCTTCTCGATCCTCTAGACGTGATCATCTCGAATGCCACGACCGATCCGCCGGTGGGGGGCGTGTTCAGTCCAGGTGCGAGTGGGGCCACGGTGGCAGCGAACGACATCCGCGATGTACTCGCTGGTGGCACGAGCGTCGTTGTCACCACCAACGTCGCGGGCCCAGAGACGGGCAACATCACATGGCTGGCGGGCAACCCGCTGTCGGTGAACCTGGGTGGCGGACAGAGCCTCACGCTCGATGCGAACGGCTCGATCGACTTGCAATCGAACATCACGGCGACTGGTGCCGCACTCGACCTTGTGCTGGAAGCCGGCACCGGAACGTCACCCGACTCCGTGGGTAGTGTGACACTTGCCGATGGGATCGTGATCGACCTCAACGGCGGGACTATGCAGGCCAGTGGTGCCGGGTCGTTCACGGCTGACCAGACTCACTCGATTACCGCTTCCTCGATCGATCTCGCTTTTGGAGTATCCGCCACTCTGAGCAACACGGTGGCTACGACGCTTGGGCCGACCTCCACCGGTGGCGGTCTCGCGGTCGATGCACCCTCAATCTCAAGCAGTAACGCGATCGTCGTTGGTGGCACGGCCGAGTTCGAGGCCACGACTGCTGGCGGCGACGTGAATCTCTCTGACCTCAGTGTCACAGGATCACTCGATGTCTCGACAACGGGCGCGGGGGGCAATGCCACGCTCGTGAGTTCAGGGGCCATCGGTTTGGGCACGCTGGGCATATCCGGCGCGCTCGACGTGACCGCGGCTTCCATCTCGGGCAGCGATCCGATCACCGTGGGCGGCGCGGCGACGTTTGATGCAACGGGCGCTGGCGGCGATATCGACCTCACAGGCCTAAATGTCACCGGCACCATCACGGCGTCGACGACGGGTGCGGGCGGTGATGCGACTCTGGTGAGCTCGGGCGCCATCACGCTTGGAACGCTGGGTATTGGTGGATCGCTCGATGTTACCGCCACATCCATCGGTGGCAGCGATCCTGTTACGGTCGGGGGTACCGCCGTTCTTGATGCGACTGCCGCAGGGGGTGACGTCAATCTCTCGAACCTCGCCGTCGCGGGGACGATCTCCGTCTCAACGCTGGGTGCCGGCGGTGACGCAACGCTCGTTAGCTCGGGCGCGATCGAGCTGGGCACGTTGGGCATCGGTGGTGCGCTCGATGTGACCGCGACTGCGATCACGGGTAGCGACCCGGTGGTCGTCGGGGGTGCTGCCGACCTCAACGCCACATCTGTCGGGGGAGACATCGATCTGTCCGACCTTGACGTCGGCGGCGCCACGGATGTGTCTACGTTCGGCACGGGGGGTAATGCCACGCTCGCGAGTTCGAACGCGATCGAGCTGGGAGCGGTAGCCGTCGGCGGCACGCTCGACGTAACCGCACCTTCGGTGACGGTGACACAAGCGTCAACCGCCGGGGTGCGCTTTGCGGTCAACGGAGCCAGTACGCTCGAAGCGGATGTGTTGGTTGGCGCTGCAGGAATTGAGGTTACTGGCGACACGGTCGTAGACGGCAGCATCACGGTGTCCGCCTCTGATGGAGACATCGACTTTGGTGGGGCTATAGATGGCCTGACCGCCGCGACAGACGACCTCGAACTGGATGCTGGGACAGGAGCCATCACACTCGGCGGGCCTGTCGGCAACTCAACGAGGCTCGGCACGTTCACGATTACCGATGCCGGCGACGTCGCCGCCGGGGTGGTGCGTGCGTCTCGGTTCGATCAACTGGCGGGCAGTGGGACAACGACCATCGGCACACTCGACGTCTCGTCCGCTTTCGGAGCGTCGCTTACGGGAAGCGTGTTCAACCTGGGACAGATCGACGCGGCAAGCGGTTCGGTGGCGATCGTCTCGACGGGCGCAACCACTATCGCTGGAAACGTCACGCTTGACGGCGGCCTCGACATCGATTCTGGCGGAGACACCGAACTCTCCGGCACGACAATCAGCGCTGCGTCCGCGACATTCGATGGCTCCGGAGATGTCAGAATCGGCTCGGATATCACTGTAGACGGCGCTCTAACGGCCAACGTGCCGGCTGTGCTTACGCAGCCCACCGCGCTCGAGTCCACCGGCGGTGCGATCTCGTTCAATGACTCACTCCAGACAAGCACCAACAACCTCGTGCTCACGACCAACTCGCTGGTGTTCGCTGGCGGTGCCGGGTCCGTCACGGGGACGAGCCAGGTCACGTTCCGTCCGACGGCCGGTGGAGACTCGATCGGGATCGGAGCGGCGGGCGATCTTGCTCTCTCCTCGGGGACGCTCTCGGCCCTCAGCGATGGCTTTTCTAGGCTCATCTTCGGTCGCGGTGGAGGGTCGCACGCCATCTCGGTCGGTGCTGTCACGTTCACCGATCCTGTGCTGTTCCGCGCACCCTCTGGTACAACGACGATCACGAGTGGGCTGACAATGACCGGCCTCGCGGGCGTGGAGATCGCAGGGGATGCCGTTGTAGAGTCTGCTGCTGGCATTGTGACCGATGGCGGTTCCATCGTCACAGATCGAGTACGCCTGGCCGACGGTTTAGCGGTGACGTTCGATAGCGGGGGTGGTGACATCCAATTCGATGGCGAGTTGGTCGGAACGGCCGGAGGCGCGACAGAAGCGGTGGCATTCGATACTGGGAGCGGCGACGTTCTCATCGGGGGCGCTGTCAGCGACATCGATGACCTTTCGATCGTGTCCGCGAACGATGCGTCGTTCCAGGCCGTGACCGTCACGGGAGACTTGGGAACCACCGCGCCGCTCACCGGAGCGCTCGGTTTCGCTGGTGCGGTGAGTGCTAGCAGAGTTGATGTCTCGGCGGCGACGGCTAGTTTCGCCAGCGGCCTGTCGGCGGTCAATGACGTCAATATCGAGTCGTCGGTCGGTACGACCTTCAGCGGCAGCCTGACGGCCGGAGATTCAGTTGCTGTTACCGGCACGTTCGACCTTGATGGTGATGTACAAAGCGTCGGGGGCGACGTCGTGTTGGGGGCGTTGACACGACTGGCCTCCGACACAGATGTCGACGCCTTGAGTGGACTGGTACAGGCTGGCACTATTCAGACCAACGGTAATACGCTGCTACTTCGTGCCGAAGAAATCGATCTAGTCGGCGGTGCGTCCAGCGTCAGCGGGGGTGGAACGGTTGTGTTCGAGCCGGCAACGGCAGGTTCGGCGATACGGATTGGGTCCGCTGCGATAGCGGCCTCGGGGCTCGACCTGAGCCAGACCGATCTTGATGCGCTGGCCTCGGACATCGGCTTGGCAACAATCGGGCGTGCAGCTGGCTCGCACTCCGTGTTGCTTGGATCCACGACCTTCCGAACCGCTACAACGCTGCGCGCGCCTTCGGGATCAGTCGATGTCGACGGCCCGATCGACTCGAATGGAAATGCGTTCACCATCAATGGACCACTCTTCCTAGGGGCAGTGATCGAGACCGGTGGCGGCGACCTCCTGCTCACAGGCGGCTCGGTCACGCTCGATGCAGATGTTCTGCTTGATTCGAGTGACGGTGCCGTCGGTGGTGACATTACTGTGACGGGAGCAGTCGATTCGGATGCTCCAGGGTCGCCGAGAAACCTCGACATTCGTGCGGGCGACGGTGATATCGCGCTCGCAGGTGTCGGTGTTGCCAACGAACTCGCGTCACTGGCGGCTATGACGAGTGGACAGATAGCGTTCGGAGAGCTCGCTCTGCAAGGAGATCTCGATATCGATGCTGCTGGTACTGCGTTCCAGAGCGATGTTCGCGTCGGCGGATCGGCGGACATCGGCTCGGATGCGACGATCGCCGGCTTGTTTGACGCTGGCTCTAGCCTCGATATCACGGGCGATGTCACATTGACAGCTGACGCTGTCCTACGGAGCGTGACCGCAGACGTTCGCATCCAGGGCTCGGTTGAGGGCGATTCCTCCGCGACGCCTCGGCAACTGACTGTTGAGGCCGCAAATGGAGATGTTGACCTTGACGGCAGTGTTGGAGTGTCGGGGGGCGTGAACGACATCGACATTGATGCTGGTGGCACCCTGACGGCTGGTCCGATTCGTGCCAGGGGTGATCTGGCCGTCGATGCGAACATGGTCGAGGTGCTCGGGGGAGTCGAAGCCGAAGGCGCCATACGTCTCGATGGTCTGCTCCGCTTGGGTGGCAGTGTGAACGCGGACGATGAGGTGGAGTTGGTAGGCCCGGTGACGCTCGTAGCCGATGCTTCGGTCAGCGGCGACGGTGTCCGGATCGATGGCACCATCGATGGCGCGAACGCGCTCGTCGTTGATGCTCGGGGTGGTGCTGCAGATTTCGTAAGTCCGATCGGCGGAACTGTGGCATTGGCCGACCTCGACGTCGACGCTGCTTCGGTATCCATCAACAACACCCAGATCGATGCCGGGCTCGATATCGATGCTTCGGGCAGTGTCTCGATGTCTGGTACAACATGGCAAGCGGCGTCGATCGAGGTGGCCGCGTCCGAGGTCGTCCTAAGTGGAACGGCTGGGCGGTTGTTTGCCACGACGGGCGGGATTCTGTCCCTCCCAACGGTCCAGATGGGTAACGCCAGCAGCCTCGATGTAGCCTCTAGTGGGGGTGATATCGCCGTTGCCGATGTGTCCTCTTCCGGTGCCGCACCCGTTTCGATCGACGCCGGATCAGGGACGATCTTGCTCGGCGGCAGCGATGGCCTGGGAGGCCTGAGCATTGTCGCGGATGATCTTGATCTGGGCGGCGAGATTGCCGCCGCAAGCGTTGAGGTTCGTACGAGCGATGCGGCCACGCCAATCGTCTTGGGAGGGTCGGGGGCTGGAACCGGCCTGGTGCTGTCCGCTGCGGAAGTCGACCGCTTCGCAGACGGTATCGGTTCGATCGTCGTTGGGCGGAGCGATAGCACTGGTGGCCTCAGCGTGCTCGACGCAACGTTCCGAGACCCCGTCATCCTTGAGGCTGGTACCGGCGTCGCGCGGGTTCAAGGCACGATCACCGGAGTGGGTGACGCCAACCTCACGGTCCGGGGTGCCGGCATCGAATTGGGAGGAGTCGTTTCTACGCAGGGCGGATCGATTCTTTTTGATGGACCGCTCATGCTGCTCGCCGACAGCTCGGCAACGACCGGCGGCGGAGACTGGACCGTCGTGGGCGGCATCGGAGGAGATTTTGGCCTCTCTGCCAACCTCGGTGCGGGCACACTCGATATCGAGGGGGATGTCGCGATCGCATCCATCGATGCTGCATCGCAGTCATTCCTTCTGGGCAACTCGACGACGACCAGCGGCTCACAGCGATTCAACGGCGCACTCGCACTCGCGGCCGACACGCTGCTTGAGTCTGGCGCCAACATCGAGTTCGGCACCGTCGACGGCAGCCATGCCTTGGTGATTCGTGCGGGTGGGGAGTTTGTCGCCGGCGATATAGGCTCCACGACACCGCTTGATAGCTTGGAGATCCAGGCGGCCTCGGCACAACTCGGACTCGTTCGATCGACCGGCGATATCCTGGCCGCCGCCGATGACATCACGCTGCAGGGCAACGTGGCATCGCTGGGAACGGGCTCGATCACGCTGGGTGGCGATGTCGGCCTTGCTCGGTTCGTGGTCATCCGCACCTCGCCAACAACGGGTGGATCCGTCGTAATCAACGGGCGTGTAGATGGCCCCGGCGGCCTGCGGCTGAGTGCTCCAAACAGTTCGATCACACTTGCCGATGCGATCGGATCGGTCCAGCCCCTAGACACTATCGAAGCAACCGCAGAGTCGATCGTTGTCTCCGATGTGACAACGACTGGTTCGCAGCTTTACGACGGTTCGACGAGAGCGTCTGGCCGCTTCAGCGGATCGGAGTTGGTGTGGGAGGGGCCGATCGAGTTGGCTGGAGATCTCCAACTCTCGGCACCGGGGAGCGGCGACGTGCGGCTGCTGTCCAACGTGGATGGGCCATTCGCGATGTCGGTCGATGCGGATGGCGGCCAAGTAGAGCTTGCCGGGACGATTGGGCAGAACTCCCCCCTCACCGCGATCGAGCTTGCCGGTATAGAGGCCTCGATAGGGAACATCTCGACTTCGGGCGCGCTCGAATTCGAGTCTCCGACCCGACTGGCGGGTGTGCTCGACGCCGGCGGCCCCGTGTTGTTCTTGGGGACGCTGAGTCTGGCGGGTGACTCCACGATCGTGTCACAGTCGTCGGGCGGAATAGGTGTCGAGGCTCGAGGTGGTATCGAGGGCGCGCGGCAGTTGTCGATTCGTGCGTCAGACTCCGAGGTGCGCATTGCTGGCGGCGTTGGCGAGGACTCAGAACCCACGCTGCTCCGGATCGAGCAAGCGGCGGCAACATCTCTGGAGGGGCTCGTTCGATCAGGGGCCATCCTCGTACTCGATGGCGGATCGATCGATGTCAGTGGCACGCTCGGTGCGTCAGGACAAGATGGCATACGGCTTGTCGGTGACACGATCGCCATCGATGCGATCATTGAGTCGCCTTCCGGAACGGTTCGCGTGGAGAACACGGGTACCTTGCAGCTTGGCCCAAATCTGGACATCGAGGGTGTAGCTTCGTTCGTGCAGAACGGGTCGGGAAGCGTGCTGCTGAACACCGATCTGAGCTCGCCAAGCGGCACGATCTCGCTGAGCGGTCCGGTGATTCTCCCCATGGACCGCGTGATCGCGGCAGCCGAAATCGAGTTGGCCGGCGCGATCGATTCATCGGGGACCGCCCGATCCTTGTCGCTGGTCAGCCAGGGTGACGTCTCGCTCACCGGTGACATCGGTCTCGAGAGCCCACTCTCTACGCTTGAGACAGATGCTGGCGGGACGACGCGCCTCGGTGCATCGGTAGTTGTGCTCGGCCCGGTCACATTTGGCGACAGCGTGGTACTGGTGGGCGATTCCTCGATCCTTGCGGGACAGTCGATCCGCTTCGAGGACAGCATCAATGGTGTGGAGGGCATGCCTGCCGGGCTGGTTCTCACGACCGATACCAGCAGTGACGGCTCCGATGGCAATCCCATTCCCCTCGTTGTGTTTGGCGGGGACGTGGGGGGGCAATCGCCGATCGGGAGCTTGTCGATCAACGCGGACGGGCGACCCGCGGTGCCAGTCGTACCGACAATCGAACGCGATGCCGTGGTCGTCGGTGGTGCGGTCCAGCCGGGGACCGGCGACCTCAGGATCATCTCCATTGGTGACATCACGTTTGGCGCCAATGAGAAACTCTCTGTCTTGGGCGATGTCGAGTTGGTCTCCGGCGGCGTGATTACGCTCGGGGACATCTCCGCTCTTGGCGAGATCGGCGTGGCGGCACCCACCATCCGCTTGCTCGCACGCCCCGCTGGAGTGGTGCTGAATCGGTTCGAGTTCCTTGACGAAGATGATGGCCTCGACTTCGTGACAGGAGACGGATTCGCGTTCTCGACGGTACCGGTGGTCGTCGGTGATGGCTCGGCACCCAGCTTTGCCTCGCCCTCTGGCGGCGATGATCGCACGGGGAACATTCGTTCGTTCCAGCAGCGGCTATTCGGTGAGGTCGCCATAGAGGACCTTGAGTCGGGCTCGCGAAGGTTTGACCTTCGTTCGCTCGGCCCTTCAAACACCAATGTCGCCGAGGCCCTCGCGGGCGCTACCCCCAGGGTGGCAGGCGGTGAGACGGTCCAGCGCGGAGCATTCGTGGACGCGGCCCAACGCGAGAAGCTGCAGCGTCTCGGCGTATTCGCACGCGAAGCGCCGACCAGCACTCGGCTGCAGGCCCTCCTCGGCCGAGCCCTGTACGAGGACTATGGCAGCTTCCTCCAGGTCGGTGAATTCACGCAGGCCGAGGTGAACCAAGTCACCGTTGACCGGCTATCCGGAGATCGAGTGCAGCGGGCACTCGACGCGTATGAAGGCTTCTTCTCGGCGGATTCGGACGGCGAGAGCACGGCCAGCAGGCTGAAGGACCTCATCTCAGCCAAGGCCGAGGCATTCATCGTGGAGCAGGACACCGCCGGAGAGCTCGGGGAGCCCTTCGCGCTCTACATCAATGAGCAGCACGCCGAGGTCTTGCAGGAGCTGCGCACGATGCGTGATGTGCTCGTGCGCCTCGGAGCACTCGGTCTGAGTCCGAAGGAGCGCGAGGACGCCCGGGATGTCATCTTGGGCCAAGTGCGTCCCGAGTTTATGACCGTCTCGGACTTTGAGAAGCTGCTAGCCTCACTTGATCGATCGGACAGCACTGAACAGGAACCCACCCCATGAGCACGCTCGATGTCGAGGCGATCCTTGCCGGAGTTTCACCAGACTCGCCGTGTGGCGATGATCTGACCTACGACCCCGAGGCCATGGCCCTTTTTGACCTCGCAGCCGGCACACCAGAGCGACAAGTCGGGGACATGGTCGTGCCAGCCGAGGATCCCAACTGGTCGGAAGTGAGGACCAAGGCTATTGCGCTGCTCGGACGGACCCTGGACCTGCGCATTGGCATGCAGACGCTGGCCGCGTTGATCGAAACGGAGGGATTCGACGGCATGCGCGACGGCCTTGCCCTGCTCCGTGGTATGGTGAGTGATCATTGGGAGGGCGTGCATCCCAGGCTTGATCCCGAGGATGACAACGATCCTACGGAGCGTATGAACATCGTTGCGTCCCTCGCCGCCCCTCCCGATGCCTTCGGCGACGACACCATGCGCATTCAGCAGCGGGCTCGATCGTGTCCATTTACGGCCTCGGCTAGCCTCGGGCGGTATGGCCTACGCGATGTGCAGATCGCCAACGGTGAGATGTCGGCATCGGGCGATGGCGAGCCGGCAAGCATGTCCACGATCAAGGCGGCCCTATCGGACACCTCCGCCGAGCAGTTGCAGGCCGTCTCGCAGTCGATCGCCGACTCGATCGCGAGCGTCGATGAGATCGACCGGACCCTTACGGACCGGGTTGGTTCCGGCCAAGCACCCGATCTGGGCGCTTTCCGATCTCTCCTGCAATCCATCGCTGCCCAAGTCGACACAGGGCTAGCGGAGAGGGGCTACGCGACATCAGGCGATACTGCATCGGAAGTCTCTGAAGCTGCGCCGGCCGACGCCGTTGACACGGCCACGAGCAGTACTCCCGCAGCTCCGCAGCCTACGGGAGCCATCACTTCTCGGCAAGATGTGCTCGATGCGCTGGATCGCATTTGCGCGTACTACGTCGCGAGCGAGCCGTCGAGCCCGGTCCCGGTGCTCCTCGTACGGGCCCGGAGGCTTGTGACAATGTCGTTCGTAGATATCGTTCGCGACCTGACTCCCGAGGCCGTGAGCCAGATCGAGATGCTCGCCGGCGAGCGGTCGGCTGCAGAAGACGACGAATAGGGCTAGGGCAAACGAGGTGATCGCGTGGTCATACGTAAAGCCTCACGGACTAATCAGGATCTGCGACTGGCTCGGGACGCTTTGGGCAAACGATGGCACGTTTGGATTCGATCCATTCATGCCCATCATGCCCGTCTGATAGCCCGCGCCCTTCCCTTCGACCTGGACCTTCGCGCTCGCCTTCTTTACGACTGCGGGTCCCATGAAGACTCCGGATACGACGCCGCCGTTACTCCCGGCTGAGTCTCCCGTTGTTGACGGCGTCTGCGACTGCAGCAGCACTACCGGCTTGTTCCCGAAGGTTACCTTCATCGAGACCTGCGTTGCCTGCTGCAATATCGAGATGCTCGGATAGGGGATCGGTATGGGGCCCACCGGGGACGGAGTCAGGCAGACATTTGGCATCGCGATGGTCTGTCCTGCCATCGTTGTCGAAGCTGGAAACATGGCGGACACTCCTGCAGCTGAAGACCAACTGACGACTCAACCGAGATGGATCTTCTCACCATCGATGCGCGTGGCCTGCTGAGACCGCATGTGCGTTCGGCCTGTGCGGATGTTCAGGCCGGCTCGAACAACGATTCGCATCCGCTCGGTGGTCGTCTGAGCGAGTCGGGCCACATCACAAAACAGATCTCGCGTCTGGCAGATAACCTCCGTCGAAACGCTCTCGAGTCGTCGGACCGAAGCGTGAACGCATTCACACACGATAGAAGCACGCTTGCCCGACACCGCGATGTCGCCGAGACTAGCTCGGGTGCTGCTCGATGCAAGATCCAGTCGCTGCGACCTGCCTTGCAACTCTCCCGAGCCGACAACCCATGATGCACCAGGAGTGATGGCCCGCACAGCGCCCGTGGTCGCAATGTCTACTCCGGTACCGCCGGAGACTCGAACCCGGCCACCGGCAGAAAGCGCGAGGTCACCAGCTGGTGCGGCGACCTCGAGATCGTGCGTTGAGACGAGCCGAACGCTCGACGACGACTCGTCCATCTCAAGCACAACCTCTCCGCTCGCGTTTCGAACGACCAATGAGCCACTCTCGAAGTTCGCGGTCGGCCTCGGGCGATGCGGAACAATGCCGATCGCGTAGTACGTGCCATCCGATCCGGTCACGATAAGGGCTCTGTCACCATCCTCGACAGAGGCCGACGACGCATTGATCGCCCACTGCGCGCTGCCCTCGTGGGCTTGAACTCGGAGACGTCGCCCACGCTCCGCTGTTGAGAGCACGCGCATTGAAGTGGGGACGGAGTTCTGAGCCTGTGATGCGCTCATGTCTGCTCTCCAATCAGGCCTGGGTATCTGTGAAGTCTTCGGCACGTGCGAGTTCTGGATCCGTTTCGCGCACGCCCTCACGATTCGCTCCTGCCCAGTTCGCGCCATCGGTTACTGTTCTGTGCAGGTTCGAGCCTGAGACGTTTGCCCCGATGAGGCTTGCGCGTTGGAGGTTGGCATGCGACAGGTTCGCGAATGTGAGGACGGCAGCGTCCAGCGTCGCTCTGGACAGATTGCAATGCGCGAGTTGGACGCTCACGCCCGAGGCCGCCTTCAGCGATGCAGCCCGTGCGTTCGCTCCAGCCGCATTCATGCCATCGATGGTGGCACGATCGAGTGTCACACCTTCCAGGTTGGCATCGATCAGTTGGGCGTTGGTCAGGTCGGTACCGCTGAGGTCGGTCCCGGCCAGATTTGCCGAGATCGCACGCAACCCACGCAGCGACAGGCCGACGAGCGAGGCATCGCGAGTATCGGCCCCGCTGAGGTCCGAATCCTCAAGGCTACCACGACGTAGTGTCGCACCTCGGAGCACTGCGTTCTGAAGTGAACTGAGCGAAATCGATACGTCGTCGAGGCGCGCGCGGGATAGATCACAACCCCCAAGATCCGAAGCGTGGATCGTCGCACCCGAGAGGTTGGCGGTCTCCCAGATCGAATCGGAAAAAACGCATTGGGCGACCGAGGCTCCGACGAATGACGCGCCGCGAAAGCATGCTCCGACAAAGGTACTCAGCGAGATCTTGGCATCGGAGAGGACCGAGCCCGAGAAGTTGGCCGACTCGCACTCAGTGGCTTCGAGCGTCGCACCAACCAGGACAGCACCCGACAGGTCAGCGTCGGTCAGATCCGCTTCGGAGAGATCGGCCTCGCTCAAATCGGCGCCAGAAAGGCGCGCTGCCACGAGATTCGCACCAACTAGCGAAGCGCCACGCATGGAGACACCGCCGAGCTGCGAACCGCTGAAATCGCATCCAGACAGATCCGCTCCTTCAAGAGAGCGGCCGCCGACATCAGAACCGGGAAAGGAGCATCCCGACAGATTGGTGGGCAGCTTGGTGCGCGTCAGCGTGCTGCTCTCAAATCGAGCCCCGGCGATGCTTGCGTCGGCCAGATCCGCATCCGAAATCGTACAATGGGAGAATCGGGCCCTTTGCATGCTGCTGCCGCCAAACTGCGCGCTCGTCATGTCACACTCACGCCAATTGGAATCTTCGACGTTTGATCTAGCGAACTGTCCATGAGTAACGACGCACTGCGAGAACGTCGCGGAGGTGAGCGTGGCGTTTGAAGCGTCGAGTTGACTGAGATCGAGGCCATCAATGACGATCCCGGGCGCGTTCGCTTCGGAAAGACAAGCGCCCGACCAGGTAATGTCATCGGGGAGGAAGTTCTTGCGAGACGCCAGCGCCCGTTGGGCACCCTCCGCGGCCATGCTGCCAGGGACTGGTGCAGGCACTTCGAACCCGGGCTCCTCGGTATCCGGGGGTGGCGACTGACGCACCGAAGCCTGCGCCAGGACCGCGCCCCGAAGTACGATGCCAGTCGCATGGCAATCGATAAACTTCGAGGTCGGTAGCATCGCCTGAGAGAAGTCCGATTCGGTGAGGTCACACTCAACGAACTCACACCCTACGAGGACGGCGCCTTTGCCATTCGCGCGTGCGAGCCGCACTCTCTCGAACCGAACCGCGTCAAGCTTCCAGGCGGTCATATCGATACCGGTAAGATCCACATCGGCGACGATCGCGCCGGCGGGCAGCTCGCCCGCGGCGGCTAACCGCTCGACGTCTTCGCGAGTAGGAGGGCACATTGCGGCGACCTTGTCCTGCGCCTGCTGTGCGTCAAACTTCACGGCCTGATTCGGAACTCCCATGCTACAGGCCACCTTGGCGTACGCCGATGCCAGCGGGATCGATTCCCCCGCCCAGGACACCATCGAGCACTGTTGCATGGAAGTCCACGCCGTAGAGGTTCGCGAGATCGAACGTTGCGTTCGATGCGATCGCTCGCTCCAGCGAAGCGCCCATCAGGTTGCCCTTGGAAAAGTCCGCAGACCGTACTGATGCCTTGTAGAACCGAGCCTCGCGAAGATCGGCGGCCGACCACGAGCTGCCCTCCGCGTTGATCTTCTCAAGATTCACACGTGTCATGACACAATTATCGAACTCAGCCTCTTGTAGCTCCGCGCCCTTCCATTGGCTCGAGGCAAGACGGGCCCCCTTCACATCGGCTCCGGGGCATTTGGATCCCGAGGCGCGGAGATTGGCGCCATCCACGCCGGTGAAACATGCCGATGGCGCGTGAGTGTTCTCTATGCTTGCGGCGACCATTATCGCACTGGTGAAGTTCGTCCGCTGGCACGAAGAATGCGACAGATCTGCTGACGACAGATCCGCTCCGCTGAGATCGGCATCATCGAGGACCACCTCGGGCATCGTGGCCCCCACGGCGGAAGCACCCGACAAATTGGCGCCAGCGAGGTTCGCGCCGGTCAGGTCGGCATCATCAAGGCATGCTCCGGAGAGATTGGCCCCGGACAGGTCGGCGGCGGAGAGGTCGGCACCCGATAGATCTGCGCCGGCCAGATCTGCACCGGCAAGGCTCGCTTGGGAAGCCTGGGCGCCCTTCAGAACTGCTTCGGGCAGCTTCGCGCCGCCGAGATCGATCTCTTGGAGCCTGGCCCCCATGAGGTCTGCACCTGGAAACTCAACTTCGGCCATCGATGCTCCAGCGAGATCAACACCGGCAAGGCTCGCGCCCGCCGCAGCCAGAGCGACGAGTTGTTCTACAGCGGCGGCAGGTGTCATCGCCTGAGCGGGCGTTTCGGCTTGGACGGCGGCGGAGTCATGACCGGCCAGCAGTTGCCTCAGCTCTTCGATCGTGCCGTCATCGATGCCAGACTCGCGCATCGCCGCAACCTGCTCGCCGAGCGGTGCGGACTCCTTCCCGAAGCCGTCCAGGCCTCCTCCGGCCTCTTTAAACTGTGCTTCGACTTGCCCCTTGAGTTCCTCGAGCTGCGCTTCGCTCAGGCCGCTCGCTTCGGGGGGCTCGGGCATGTTGACCGGCATCTCGGGGGCCGTCTCTGGCGCGAATGGGGCTTCTTCGGCAACGGCTTGGGTCTTTGCGGCGGCCTCGTAGTCGGGCTCGACCGGTGGCTGATCTGCGGGCTCACTACCGATCAGCACATGGCTGATCTCCGCGTGCTCCTCGTCCGTAACGGCGGTATGCCCTCGCCACACAAGGCACATGGTCATCGCATCTGCGTCGACATGCAGCGTGTCGAGCACCATCGGCACTTCTTCTGTACCCTCGATCTCGTTTTCTGGAGTTGGGGTGCGATGAACGAAGCACCGGACGCGCAGCCCTGGCAATTGGGTCGAGTATTCTGGCTTTCCCGCGACGAGGTTCTGCAGGAAGACCGTTTCGTCGCCCTTCAGGAACTCGACTTGCATCTCGGGCGGTGCCGCGTTCCAATAGCTGGGATCGAAGTCTTCGGGAAACCAGGGCCAGCGTGTTTGCAAGTAATCTTTGCGGTACGTGCCCAGCTTGCCCGACCGCAGCGCCCACTCCTTGGGCACGGGTCCATACCCAGCGGGCTGCGGCTTGCTCCCGGTCGCAGTGATCAGGTCGTGGGGGTCTTCGATGTTCGGCAGCCTGTGCACCGTTTCGCCGTTCTCCAATTCGGACGGGGACGCACCCATACCGATCGGGTTTGCCGCATAACCATTACCTCCGAACGCACGGTCGTACGTGAGCGGCATGCTCGTGAACGGCTCGGGGTCTGATCGGACCGGCACCAGACCGAGCACCTTCTTCTGCCAATGTCGATCACCGAAGATCCCAAGCAGCCGTTCCACTTGCCCAACGCGAAAGAGCACCGGGCAGGACTGCAAGGGTTCTTCACCCGGCGTGTGGCAATGGCCGGCCAGAAGCAGATCGGCTTTGGGCTTGAAGGGCACGAACTCGCCTTCGTACCGGAGTCGTTCTTCTTCGTCGTGGATGTCGCCGACGATCGGAGGCTGATCTTCGAGCAACTCGGCCGGTGCACCCTCCACAAGCTTGAAGGTCCCACGCACGATGAGGCTCAGCGAGTGCGCAGGGAACCCGAGGCGGCCATGCATCATGGCGAAGGGCATCGTGGTGAGGTTCTGGATCTCCACAGGTGTCGATCTCCGCCGGTCGCGACTAGATGGGCTTGAGGGCCGCCTTTGCCGCAGAGAGAACATCGGGAGTGATCGAGGCAGCAGGCGCTGCGGGCGCTGCCGCCGGCCCCATCGGTGGCGGCGGGGCGGGTGGCGCGCCGATTTGCATGCCGTTTGCAGTGATCTTACCAACGAGTTTGACTTCCTTGCCCTTGATCTCTACCGCAGCATCGCTCCACAGAGTGATCGCCTTGCCGCTGTATGATGTCAGTTCGATACCCTTCGACCCGATCGTGATCATGCCTTCCGTGGTCTGGAGTTCGATCGTGCCATCGGCGAGCACAGATACGCGCCCGAGTCCCGCATGAGTCTTCGGCTTGGTGTCGAAGTACTTGGAGTCATTGCAGCCATCGAGGTTCGACCGCATGGTTGCACCGTCGGCGTCGAGGACCATCGCTGACTTGTACGCCGTAGGCATGACAGATTTGCCCAGGAACTTGGAACCGGCACTGGCGATCAATGGTGCAAGTGGCACGGCCATCATCGCGCGAACTCCCATCTGGCCTCCTGGAAAGGGCCTGACCGTGCCACCACCGCCAAGCACGACCTTTTCACCGCCAAACACCTCGTGCTTGCCACGAGCTTCACCGCCTCCATCGTTGAAGTGGTAACCAAAGCCCTTCTCGTTGGTCACTTCGTACTTGACGCCCGCGGACTGGTTGTACGTCAACAGGCCGATCGTGTACTCAGCCTTGATGCCCACGAATCCCTCTATGGCGAACCCGACCGTGAAACCGATCGAGCCGGTAAGTGCGACCGAATAGTCCATGCCGGTCACGATGTCGAACGAGTTGCCATCGATCTGCTGGATGTCGTTGCCCTCGACCTTGACCGTGTAGTCGGAGCTGGTGTAAAGGGCGATCCCTCCGCGGTCTTTTGATGACGAGGCTTGTCCGCCAAAGATATCGCTGACGTAGGTCAGGTTGACTTTGCGAGGGCCGCCGATCCAGATCTGTGAGTCGCCGGTATCACTCGCATTACCCGGCGAACGTATAACGATGTTCGTGTCGTTCGGGTCGCTGTTCATGACGACGTGGTTGCCAGCTTTGTCGCCAACGACTTGCATGTGGTTGGTGCGCTCCTCTCTGTCAGAGAGTGCTGGCTCGGCAACGGTCTTGTCATCAGGCGAGTGGTTTCGGTTGTATAAGCGGCCGGTGATAACGGGGCGGTCCGGGTCGCCGTTGATGAAGGAAACCAGCACTTCGTCTCCAATGTGCGGCACTGTCCACGATCCCCAGCCCTTGCCTGCGGTCGGCTGGGCAACCCGCAGCTTGCACGTCTGCCAGGGATGGGTCTCCGAATCGATCTCTACCGGCTCGTCCGAGTCATCGAGTTCGGGATCCTGGTTCCAGTGCATCCTCACGCGGACGCGGGCCTTGTTGTCCATGCTCGCCGGCACGGAGTCATCGGCCGATGCACCGGGCAGGCGGCCATTGTCATCGACGACAAACGCCGTGTGTGGGCCGTGGATCCTCGGGCGGGGCGTGACGCGATCCGGTACAAAGCGGACCGATGCCAAGACCGCTTCCATGTTCACCTCGTGCGACCACGAGGTGTTGTTGGTGCCCGGTTCGGGAATGGGCGTCGGAGCGTGACCCTGGAGGCCCACAGATGGGTTACGGATACGTTGGATAAGCAAATCCGCCCGGACGGCAAGAACCGTCCTCAGGTCGTCTGCGGTCTGGACCTCGTATCGATGACCAGTGGCGACGCCCCGGGAACGCGTTGACCCGAACCAGCTTTCGGACTTGCTGGTGAGTTCCGCGAGCCGGATAGCGGTCAGGGGATTGAACGGATCTTGGTCGCCAGAGTCTGTTTGCTCCTGCTCGGCGGCGAGCCCGGCGTAGGCGTCGTAGCTCGTGCCGGGGCCGCTGGCGGAGGCATCATCGGGCCACTGTCGGCGAAGGACCTGTGAGGCCGCAGTCTGCTGCATGGCATCGAAGTCAATGGACTCGTACCGCGAGGGCGTGCGCGTCCACTGCCGACACCAACTGGAGAGCGATTCACTGGTCACCGCGGCGGCGCGGTTGAGTTCCAGTCGCTTGTACGTTCCGCTAAACGACGGCAGCGTCTCGTCAGCATCACGTGCCTGCCGATCGGCGTAGGGCTCGTTGAACGAGCCGTAGTGTGACTCCTCGCTCGCCAGTACCAAGACATCGCCATTCTCGCCGTGCTCGAAGAAGTAGCCCATGCCATCTTCTTCGAGCAGACGCTGCACGAAGTCGAGATCGGTCTCGTTGTACTGCACGCAGTACTCGCGAGGCTTCCAAGGCCAGACGCTCCCACCAAGTCGAGAAGGATCCAATGACGTCTGGATGTCATGGTCCTTAAGCACAAGGTCCACGATCTCGCGTGTGTTCCTGTTCTGGAATATCCGGCTGTTCGTGCGCGTCTCAAGCAAACCCAATGTGGGTACGAGTTCCAACTCGTAGACCACGTGGCTTTCGATGCCGCTCGTCTCTTGGTCGCGTTGCCAGAATCGCCGGATGATACCGCTGAGGTACCGGACCTGTGGCAAGGCCTGGCCGTCAAGGTCCGCGCCTTCCTCGCTCGTCTTGATCTTCAGCGTCAGTCGCTCGCCCAAGATGTCGGCCAGACTCGTGGTCGATGACACCGGTGGGCCAAAGACGCCGATCGTGTACGAGAACATCCGGCCCAGCGCCTCTCGGCCGCGAACCAGATGGATGGCGAGGTTTTCGAGAGCTTGGGGAGACTCGTGCAGAGTCACGAAGTTGGCATCGTCGTGGATCACGGCTCTAAACCCCCAGAGCGAGCACTACCGCCGGCTAGCGGAGCGGACGGGCATTCTACCGAACCCAACGCCGGTGTCAGATCGTCGGATTCTGGCCCGGCTCATCCGCAAATCGCAGGATCTCGCCGTCGTCCAAGTGAGTGGTCGTGCGAAGGAAGGTGTTGGACGACGAACGGCTGGCCAACGCCCGGTGCACCAGCCATCCAAGCATGACGGCCGAGCCATCGTCTCGAGAAGCCGGTGGCCCGAGATTCAGGGTGACATCAAGCCCGTGCGATACACCCGCGGACGCGACCGACCGCACGGGACGGATCCGTACACCAGCAATACCCCTCGCGAGATCACGAGCAGTGGTGCTCCCTTCGGAGTCGATGCCGCAAAGCCACCGAACGAGCCCTGGCACGCCCTCCGCGGCGATCTGTGCATGGGCTCGGGCAGCTTGCGACCACGTCTCAACCCCATCGAGGGCCCGAGCACTTGCCGTCCGTAGCGGCCCAACGGCTTCGGCTCGGGCGGCAGGGATCGAGCCGGGCACCTCGATCGACGGCGTGCCCGCGGTCGCCATGGACTCGACCACTTCGCCATCCGTGACGAGGGTGCGCACCGTGAGCTTCTGACTGCCAAGGGATGCCTTCGCACCGTCTGTGTCAACGAACCGAAGCCGGATATCCGAGCCTCCTCGGCTTGCCGATCCATCCCATCTTGCCCGTCTTTCAATATGGAAGCGAACGGGGCTGCTTGTCGCCGAAGTGGTTCCAAATGGTTCGACAGGAGTGCGGTCTCCGTCCAGTACGCGCACCTCGCCAACAGTGAGCACATCGAACCGACCCGGCCGAGCAGGGTCGATCACGATCGCGGCGGAGTCGGTGTCCGCTCTGACCTCGACCTGTTTTGAGTACACGTTCGCGAGCGGAACGCAGTGGAGCGCGCACTGGAGCTCGGATGGCCCGCCGCGATCCACAATGGGACGATCAATCACTGCTGCGATCTCTATTGATCGCTCTGCACATCCGCGGCACACGTCGCCGAGTCCGGTGAGCCGAACCGCTCGGAACCGCTCGGGAAGACCTATGCACTCACGCGCCAAGGCGTCGAGGCGACCCACCGGATCCTCGGTGCCAGTCGAGATCGCCGGCGAGAGTCGAGGGATGCCTATCGAAATCTCATGCCATGGACCACCAGATGCACGCCTTGCGAAGACCCTGGTTTGTGGCGAGAGAAGGGCTCCGTGGACCATCCCGCCAGACTCGCCTAGGCAGTGGATGACCAACTCATCAAGACCGAGCTCCCGCAACTCGCACTCGCCGATCACACCAACGGCCAAGCGAATCACATGCCGAGCGCGGATCGGGAGACCGAAGCGGCCGACATCCTGTTCGTGCTCAGTACTCGCTGTGATCTCGAGCGGCCGCAAATCAACGGGCTCGCAGCTTGTGAAGGTGCTCGACTCCGGGGCACCTCGGACCGAAGCCTGAAAGACGGTGCCGCGCGGTATGGTGAGGCCGCCCGCGGGAGCCTCGACGGTTGCGCTCAGGCGGCACATGACCATGGCTGGCGAAACCGGGCTGGACTGTGGCTCGAATCCATGCAGGATCTGAGTCGTCACGTTGGGAAAGGCGCTATCGATGCTCCGCTGCGCACCCGCCGAAAGGAGCGCGACCGACCCAAGCAGCCTCTCGGTGTGCGGGTCCGAGCATCCGTCAGCAGTGATGCCCAGGCGGGCGGCCGCGTCGGGATGGTCCGACGCGAACAGCGCCATGCGACTGCGAAGCCATCGCAATTCCTGCTTAAAGCGATCGAGGAGTTGGCGTTCCATAGCACGCTCGAACGGACCGAAAACAGCCTCAAGACCTCCATTCGTGGTCGGCGTCTGGGGTTGATCCGATGCCCGAGCATAGCCTTTACCGCGCGTCCTGAGCGGCTACAGTGCCCGTTGTGCGACCAGCACGGCGGATTCTCCGGCTCGATTCGAGAGCCGATCAGCCCATCCTGCAGGGGGTAATCTGTGGCCAAGGCGAGTAGTCAGAAGTTCGTGGCTCGAAACCGGGCCCCTCGTGTTCAGATCGAGTATGACCTCGAGCTGTACGGCGCTGAGAAGAAGATAAATCTGCCATTCATCGTCGGCGTGATGGCCGATCTGAGCGGCAAGCCCGAAGAGGCGTTGCCCGGGGTTGATCAGCGCTCCTTCCAAGAAATCGACATCGACAACTTCGATGATCGCATGAAGGCCGCAAAGCCGCGCGTTGCCTTCCAGGTAGACAACACGCTCACGGGCGAGGGCAATGTCGCCGTCGACCTGACCTTCGAGAGCCTGGACGATTTCTCCCCGGCGGCGGTCGCTCGCAAAGTGGGGGCCCTCAACAAGCTCCTCACCGCTCGGACCGAACTCGCCAACCTCTTGACCTACATGGACGGTAAGAGCGGTGCGGAGGAACTCGTGGCCAAGGCTCTGAACGACCCTGCCCTGCTCAGCGCGCTGACATCGGCGCCGAAACCTGAGGGTGGCGACGGCGGCGAGGCCGCCGAGGAGGGCTCGGACGATGGCTGAGAACGACCCCCAAGCCCAGGCCCAGGAAGCCGCACCACCGCCGCTGGAAAAGTCCGAATTCGAGCAACTCCTCCAGAAAGAGTTCAAGCCGAAGAGCGACGGTGCTAAGGCGGCCATCGATGCCGCGGTGAAGACGCTCGCCGAGCAGGCGCTTGCCGACTCGGTGGTAATCGGCGATGATGTCATCAAGACGATCGAGGCCATGATCGCCCATATCGATGCGAAGCTGAGCGAACAGCTCAACCTCATCATGCACCACCCCGACTTCGCCAAGCTCGAGGGCACTTGGAGAGGTCTGCACCACCTCGTCAGCAACACCGAGACCGACGAGACCCTCAAGATCCGCGTCATGAACGTTTCCAAGAAGGAGGCGGGCAAGACGCTCAAGAAGTTCAAGGGTGCGGCCTGGGATCAGAGCCCGCTCTTTAAGCAGATCTACGAGCAGGAGTTTGGCTCGCCAGGTGGCGAACCGTACGGCATGCTCATCGGCGACTACGAGTTCGATCACTCTCCGCCGGACGTCGAGATGCTCGCTGGCATCGCGCAGATCGCCTCTGCCGCCCACGCCCCGTTCATCTCCGCGTCGAGCCCGGGCCTCATGAACATGGACTCGTGGCAAGAACTGGCCAATCCCCGCGACCTGACCAAGATCTTCGGCACCGCCGAGTACGCCGCGTGGCGTTCGCTCCGCGAATCGGACGATTCGCGATATCTCGCGATGACGATGCCGCGTTTCCTATCTCGCCTGCCGTATGGAGCCAAGACCAACCCCGTCGAGGACTTCGCATTCGAGGAGGACACGCAGGCCGACCAGCACGACAAGTACATCTGGTCGAACTCGGCGTACGCCATGGGCGCCAACATCACTCGTGCATTCAAGCAATACGGCTGGTGCTCGCGTATCCGTGGTGTTGAGAGCGGCGGCATGGTCGAGGGCCTGCCCTGCCATACCTTCCCAACGGACGATGGCGGCGTGGACGCCAAGTGCCCGACCGAGATCGCCATCACCGATCGCCGTGAGGCGGAACTCGGCAAGAACGGCCTCCTCCCACTGTCGCACTGGAAGAACACGGATTACGCCGCCTTCATTGGTGCGCAGACGCTGCACAAACCCGCCGAGTACGACGACGCCGACGCGTCGGCAAACGCGAGCCTCGGCGCGCGCCTCCCGTACCTGTTCTCGACGTGCCGATTCGCGCACTTCCTCAAGTGCATCGTGCGTGACAAGATCGGGTCGTTCAAGGAACGCGAGGACATGGAGAAGTGGCTCAACAACTGGATTATGCAGTATGTTGAGCCCGATCCGGCCAACGCCTCGGAAGAGGCCAAGGCACGCCGGCCCCTCGCGGCCGCCGAGGTCGCCGTCCAGGAGGTCGAAGGAAACCCGGGCTACTACGCCTCGAAGTTCTTCCTCCGCCCGCACTACCAGCTCGAAGGCCTCACGGTCTCGCTTCGGCTTGTTTCGAAGCTGCCGTCGATCAAGAGCTGAGCCCCTTCCCGTTCGCGTAGAACTAGACCCACTTTGTGTTGCGGCTTCGGGTCGCACCAGGCAGGAGATTCACCATGCCGTTTGACGGATTCATGGAAGTAGAGGGCATCAAGGGCGACAGCACCGATAAGGCCCACAAGGAGTGGATCGAGATTCTCGGCTTCGAGCATCGCATCCACCAGCCTACCGGCGGCACCGGCAGCGCCCAGGGAACGCACGCCGGAGGCCGAGCCGACCACAACGACTTCAAGATCATCAAGCGCCTCGACAGCGCGACGCCCGGCCTTGCGCTGCACTGTTGCAACGGCAAGCCCATCCCGGAGATCAAGGTTGAGCTCTGCAGGGCGATGGGTGACAAGACCAAGTTCATGCAGTTCACCCTCAAGGACGCCATCGTCAGCGAGGTCTCGCCAACCGGCAAGGCATCTGGCGATGATTCGATCCCCGTCGAGGAAGTCAGCTTCCGGTACGGTGAGATTCATTGGGAATACACCCCTACCGATCCGAAGGGTGGCGGAAAGACCGGGGCAGCGATGCAGTCTGGCTGGAGCACCCTGGAGAACGCCTCGGCGTAAGACTCGTTGTGCCGGCGCATACATCGTGTGGGGTGTCGGTCCGATCGATCGCCGACAGAAACGGATTGATCTGTGCAAGCCGAAGAACTCGTGAAGGCCGGAAGGCCGCGTGAAGCCCTTGGGGCACTGGAACAGGAAGTCCGAGCGAATCCCGCGTCATCGCGGCATCGCGTGTTCCTATTCCAACTCCTTTCCGTGCTTGGGCAGTGGGACCGTGCTCTCACGCAGCTCAACGTTGCCGGAGAGATGGACCGAGCGAACGAGGCGATCTCCAAGATCTACGTCGCCGCGCTCCAATGCGAGGCCCTTCGCGAAGCGGTGTTTCGAGGCGAACACACCCCACACGTGCTCGGTGAGCCGGATGCATGGCTCGCCGAACTGATCGAGGCGGCACGACTTGATGCAGCCGGTGGGCATGATCAGGCGGCTGACTTACGAGCCAAGTCGCTCGAAGCGGCGCCGACCGCACCGGGCTCGATCAATGGCGAGCCCTTCCAGTGGGTTGCGGACGCCGACAGCCGGCTTGGGCCCGTACTCGAGATCGTGCTCGATGGCCGGTACTTCTGGGTACCGTTTACCGCCATCAAGTCTCTCGAATTCGAGCCAGCGACTGATCTGCGTGACGTTGTCTGGCAACCGACCTCGATCACGTGGTCTAATGGCGGCGAGGCCGTCGCGTTCGTCCCCACGCGATACGCCGGGACGACCGCAACCGACGACGAGGGCGCCCTGATGGCTCGTAAGACCGACTGGAACGAACTCTCCGAAGCGTGCTTCGCGGGTGTGGGCCAACGCGTCCTCGTGACCGACGCCGGCGAGTACCCCTTGCTGGCGATCCAGACCCTCACGCTCGATCATGGCACGCCCTGAGTCAAGAGGCGAACGAGTCAGCCAGTCGCGTCGGTCCAATCGCGACTTCGCCCTCCCGTGCCTATTCGATCGGGTGCGATCTTCGGGCGACCTCTCCGTGCAGGCGTACCGCCAAGCGGTGCTCCAAGACCTCGAGGCCCTGCTCAACACCCCGGCTATGTTCGATGAGGCCGAGGAGCGGTCGTGGCCCGCTGTCAGCGATTCGGTGCTCAACTTTGGTTCACCGGACCTTGTTGGCTCCACGTTGTCCAGTGTCTCACTCGTCGAGATCGAACGGCGGTTGCTTCGCGCGATCCGGCGATTCGAGCCGCGGATCGTCTCCGACACACTCAAGCTGCGAGCGAGTACTGAAGATGAGTCCGCCGGTAACGCGCTGGTGATCGAGATCAGCGGCGACCTCTGGGTTGGGCCAGTCCCCGAGCCGCTGTTCCTGAGGACCACGTTCGATCTCGAAACAGGGCGTTGCGAACTCGGTGAGATTGGGCGCACGAGCAGCAGCGAGCAGACGGGTAGCTCGCCATGAATGACACGATGCTCGAGAAGTACACCGAGCGGCTCGACTGGCTGCACGCCGTCGCGCCCTACTTGGGCTCGCAGTATCCGCAGCTTGCTCCACAGCTGGTGGCGCCCACCCCCGGTGCGGTCGATCCTCACGTCGAACGGCTGATCGAAGGCATCGCTTACCTCGCCACTCGGGTCGACGTGAAACTCGACGCACAAGAGGTGCGCGTCGCGCACGATCTGCTCGCCTCGGTCGTCCCCTGCTGCGAGAAGCCCATTCCTTCCGCGGCCGTCGTCCGGATCGAGCTTGACCCAAACGCCGACCTTTCGGCTGGCGGCGTTTGCATCGATCGAGACACCAAGCTGCAGGCGACGGTCGAAGGAATCGATCAGCGGTGCACCTATCGCGTCATCGACGATACCCACCTGCTCCCCATCCGCGTTGTGGCCAGCCGGTACATTGCCGTCGGGAGTCGCGCTGGGCGGCTCGAAATCCACCTCGAGCCAAGCCACGGCCAAGAGTGGAACGCCATCGCATCCGCAGCAACCTGCCCGTTGGTCCTGACGCTGACGAACGGCGGTGAGTCGATGTGGAAGCTCTATGACCTCCTGACCGGGCCAGGTGCCCGCATAAGCGCAGGAACCAAGGCCGCAGGGCCTGCTCAAGGTCTGAAAGCAAAGCCCCTCGGCTTCGAATCTGCCTCGCCGATGTTCGACATGGATCGCCTCGGCGTCGATAGCGACCGAACCGTGCAGGAGTATCTCGCGTTCCCCGAGCGATTCGCCGCGGTGGCCATAGAGGGTTGGCAGGCCGCCGCTCGAGGCTCCGAGCGGTCATTCGTCCTGCGTTTCGACGTCGATGCCTTTGATGAGCGGTTGTCCCGCTCGCTCGAGGACGACGCCGTCGCGACGAACTGTGCCGTTTGCGTCAACCTGTTTGCGAAACGTGTGGATCCGATCCTGCATTCAGACCAGATCCACGAATACCAAGTCCAGCCCGATCGAGCGCACCCCCAGGACTTCGAAGTCCACACCGTGCGCTCCGTCTCGGCGATGACTCAGGATCTGGACTCCATCGAGGTTGACAGCGTGTTCGCGGATGTCGTCCGCCATGCCAAGCGATTGCCCGGATTTGTGCTTCGTCGTGCTGGAAGGGTTCGGAGCGAGGCTGAGCAAAGACGCGGATCTCGAACGAGCTACACGGGCAGCGATGTCTTCCTGACATGGGTCGACGCCCCAGAATACGACGAGTCGAACACGCCCTGCACCCTCTCGATACGCGCGATGGTTACCAACCGGGATCTGCCCCTGCTGATCAGCCGCCGCACATCTGATAGCGACTTGGCTACGGACGGGATCGATGGCGTCAGCTCGATCAAGTTTGTACACGGCCCAACACCCCCCCGACCACCTCGAATCCTTACGACAACCGCCGTCGCCGCGTCAACGATGATCGCAGCGGCCCGGACTCCAGTGTCGTCCGATGTCGGCCGCCAGGTCCTTCGAACCCGCTGGAGGTCACTCGCGCCTTACGGCCTACGCCAGGCCGAGAGCCTCATTGATGGCATCTCTCGGGTTTCGGTATCCCAGGCGACACGCGTAGCGGGATCGGGCTCGCGGACCGCGATGGTGCCGGGTAGCCGAGTGTCCGTGGATCTCGACCCGGTCGCATTCGAAGGCACGAGCGTTCCGCTCTTTGCTCGGGTCATGTCGGCCAGCGTGCAGGATTGTGCGCCGCTGAACTCGTTCGTTGACCTGCGCGTTGCGGTCGGCAATGAACCGTCGATCGACCTACCCGATCCGCTTGCAAGGGGTGCACGGTGACCCCGGCTCCGGGCGACCGATACGATGACCCGTACGCACTCGTGCGTGCATTAAGTCGAGCCCATGAAGGTCGCCCGAGAGTCGGTGAATCCGTAGTCGTTGGCGAAGATGTGCTCCGGTTTGCCCAGCCAGCAAACCTCGCGTTCGCTCGGTCGACAGCCCGTGTGGGCGAGACGCGCAGCGGCGTGACAGGCGTCGCCGTCGAGTTTATGGGCCTGCTCGGGCCCAATGGCCCAATGCCGCTGCATCTCACGGACCGCCTACACCGTGCGGACGAAGAAGACGAGGCGTTGCTGCCCTTCCTCAATGCGCTCCAGGACCGCCTCATCGCACTCTTCTTTCGAGCATGGCAGCAAGCGGCTCCGAGCCACACTACCCAAAGCGACGCCGACCCGATGCAACTTCGCCATGCGAGCATGGCGGGTACGCTGGACGTGGAGGCGGATCACGCTGCCGAAGACGCCGTATCGGGCAAGACGCGGGCACACTTTGCAGGGCTGCTGTCGCGCGGAACGGCTTCGGCTAAGACCGTGCAGGTCATTCTCGAGGAAGACCTTGGGCTACCCGTTGCAGTTCAGCCCTACGCCGGCGGATGGTTGACAACCGATGCCACGGCTCGGTCGAGGCTTGGCACATCCCAGCTCGGAGCCTCCGGCGTCCTCGGCGAACGAGTCTGGGATCCCGCGGGTTCGCTGCGATTGCGGGTCGGGCCCGTCGGCCGATCGCAGCTCGAAGAGTTGCTCCCGGGTCGGACGTTGCACAATCGAATCAACTCATGGATGGCATCTCTTGGCTTGTCCCATCTCGCGTGGGACATGCAGATCATCCTCTCAGCCGATGCCTTCCAGTTTGCTCGACTGGGCCAGTCCTGCACGCTTGGACGGGGGTGCTGGCTGCGAACCAACGAACCACGTGAGCACCTCACCGATCAGATTGTCACCGGCGCGTCGCCGTATTCTGAAGCCTGAGTGCTTCCACAGGAGTTCCATCGATGGCCGAAATTAGTCGTACCGCGCTCTTCGGGAAGCTGAACAAGATCTGCTACGAAGCCGTGGAAGGCGCGACGGTGTTTTGCAAGCTGCGAGGCAACCCCTACGTCGAGTTGGAGCACTGGCTCAACCAGTTGCTCAATCAGCAAGATACGGACATCCACCGCATACTCCGACATTTCGAGGTCGATCCGGCGCGCGTTGCTGCGGACCTGACGGCGGCCCTCGATCGGCTGCCCCGCGGTGCCACGTCGATCTCCGATCTCTCTGCGCATCTTGAGGAGTCGGTCGAACGGGCGTGGGTCTACGGCTCGCTCCTCTTCAACGCTGGCAAGGTACGAAGCGGCCACGTTGTCCTCGGGGCGCTCAAGACCAGGTCGCTTCGCAACGTCTTGACTGCCATCTCATCCGAGTTCTCAAAGGTCAATGCCGAAGAGCTGAGCGGCAACTTCTCGAACATCGTCGGAGGCTCCCCAGAGGACGGGCTGGACTCCGGGGCGGATGCGAGTGCCGCTCCCGGCGAGGCCAGTGGGGCTATGGCTCCTGCACAAATGGGCAAACAGGAAGCGCTCGAGCGGTTCACGGTTGATCTCACCGAGCGCGCCCGTAGCGGTGAGATCGACGACATCGTGGGCCGCGACTACGAGACCCGGCAAGTCGTCGATATCCTCATGCGGCGCCGCCAGAACAATCCAATCCTGACCGGTGAGGCCGGTGTCGGCAAGACGGCGGTCGTCGAGGGATTCGCCCACCGGCTTGCGAGCGGGGACGTTCCGCCAGCGCTGAAGGACGTACGGCTACTCGCCCTCGATGTGACCCTGCTGCAGGCGGGCGCCAGCATGAAGGGCGAATTCGAGGAACGGCTCAAACAGGTCGTCGAAGAGGTGCAATCCTCACCCTCACGGATCATATTATTCATCGATGAAGCCCACACGCTCGTCGGCGCTGGCGGTGCCGCGGGCACAGGCGATGCTGCGAACATCCTCAAGCCCGCGCTCGCTCGCGGCACCCTACGCACGATTGCGGCGACAACCTGGGCCGAGTACAAGAAGTACTTCGAGAAGGACCCAGCGCTCACGCGCAGGTTCCAGGTCGTGCAGGTCCAGGAGCCGACCGAACAGTCGTGCACCGTCATGCTCCGCAGAATGGCCGGAGCGCTCGAGCGGCACCATCAGGTCGAGCTGCTCGACGAGGCGATCGGCGCGGCCGTCACGCTGAGCCATCGGTACATCCCGGCCCGACAGCTTCCTGACAAGGCGGTCAGCCTGCTCGACACGGCCGCAGCTCGAGTTGCCACGGCCCAGCATGCAATTCCCGCACGTGTCGAGGACACCAGGCGCAGCATCGACGCACTGAAAGACGAGATGGAGATCCTCGGCCGCGAGCAAGCTGTCGGCGCCGATCACGCCGATCGTGCCAAGAAGCTGGCCGACCACATCGCTGAACAGGAGAACGTTCTCGCCGAACTCGAGCAGGAGTGGGAGCAAGAGAAGTTGCTGGTCGATGACGTGTTGCGATTGCGGGGCGAGCTACGGTCGCTCGACAATCCTGCCGAACAAGCTGACGAAAGCGCTGAAAGCGAAGGCGTGGAGAACAAGCCCGAGCCGGTTGATCCCGCACGGCGCGAAGCACTCATCGATGAGCTAACCCAGGCACGAGCGAAGCTCGAAGATGCTCAGGGTGAGCAACCCCTGATCCTGCCGAGCGTCGACGAACGCGCGGTCGCGGCCGTGGTCCAGGACTGGACAGGCGTGCCCGTGGGCAAGATGGTGAGCGACCAGATCCAAGCGGTGCTCAACCTCGCCGATACGCTCAGCAAACGCGTCATCGGGCAAGACCACGCGCTCGAGCGCATCGCCACCAGGATCCAGACCTCTCGCGCAGGCCTCGAGAATCCAACCAAGCCCATCGGCGTGTTCATGCTCGCCGGACCCAGCGGAGTGGGCAAGACCGAGACCGCGCTCGCGCTCGCCGATTCGCTCTACGGCGGCGAGGACAATGTCATCACCATCAACATGAGCGAATTCCAGGAGGCCCACACGGTCAGCACGTTGAAGGGCAGCCCCCCCGGCTACGTCGGCTACGGCGAGGGCGGCGTGCTCACCGAAGCGGTCCGCCGGCGGCCGTACAGCGTGGTCCTCCTCGACGAGATCGAGAAAGCCCACTCCGACGTGCACGAACTGTTCTTCCAGGTGTTCGACAAGGGCGTGATGGAGGACGGCGAGGGCCGCAAGATCGACTTCAAGAACACCATCATCCTGCTGACCTCCAACGTCGGTTCCGACCTCATCATGAACATGTGCAAGGATCCGGCTCTGCTGCCCGATTCGGACAGCCTGGCCAACGCGTTGCGCGATCCGTTGCTCAAGGTGTTCCCAGCCGCCCTACTCGGCCGCATCGCCGTGATTCCCTATTACCCCCTGAACGACGAGATGATGCGCGAGATCACCAAGCTCCAGATCGGCCGGATCAAGAAGCGCGTCGAGGCAGCGCACGAGATCGAGTTCGGCTACGACGACGAGGTTGTCGAGCATGTGGTCGCGAGATGCACCGAACTGGAGAGTGGCGGCCGCCTCATCGACGCGATCCTCGCCAACCACGTCGTCCCGACCGTTGGCCGCGAGATCCTCGAGCGGATGATGGCAGGCACGCCACTGCGGTCTGTCCGAATCGGTATCGAGTCCGGCGCCCTCAGCTACGCATTCGATTAGCTCGCCCTGCGGCCCCCATCTGCATCGCCACGAACACCAGCCACCCTCGGCTGGTGCTGTCGTGTGGATGAATCTGCCTGCGGAACGGCCTTCAGGGCCACCCAGGGCCGATTCGGCGTCAATCGCAAAAATTTTTCATCGAGCTTGTCGGTGGAGAGCCGGGATGTCGCTCTGAGGTCAAGCCCCAAGGGGGCCATGAGCCAGAGCGACGCCCCCAGCCCCAGGCGTTGACCGACAAAAACACACTGGGGCTGGGAGATTCACCATGACCCGCACCACCCTGATGACGACCGCAACGATCCTCGCCGCCGGCCTGGCCACCACCACGGCGAGCGCCCAGGTCACCGTCTTCGAGTGGACCAACCCCGACGGCGGCGCTTGGTTTGACGCTGACAGTTGGGACCAGGACACGTTCCCGGACGATCGCACGCACATCGCCCGGATTGCACTAGACGGCAACTATGACATCTTGGCGCCTTCCCGCGGCTTCGATCTCTTCGGTCTGGAATTGCTGAACCCGGAGCTTGAGTTGGCCGTCGGCAGGCTCAACATCTGGGGTCCAGAGATCGTGAACAACGGAGTGATTGGTGCAATCCTTGTACCGCGAGAGGATTCGACCATTCGCGGCTCGGGTGTTCTCCGGCGACAGTTGGTCGAGTTCACGAGTGGCGTCGAATTCACCAATGGGGCGGGCCATACCTTGCGGGGCGTTGATGTCGAGTTCACCACTGGGGCACGGCAGCGGTTCGTGAACCGGGGCATTCTGGAGCCACTCACCTTCGATGCGATGGATTTCATCGGTGGAGGTGGCGATCTCATCCTCGAAGACGAAGGCACGATCCGTGTCGTGTTCGCCAATGACATCGGCAACAACGGCCGGATCCAGGGCGTCGGCACCGTTACGTTCGGCGGTTCGATCGAGGTCGATCTCTCCGAACTGGCACCGCGTGGCGACGTGCTCCGCCCCTGCTCGACACACGAGTTCTTCCGCAGCATCAACACGTCGGGCCGATTCAACGATGAGGTTGTTGGTGACCCGGACTACCCGTTCCACATCTGGCAGATCCAGTACGACCTGGGACCCGGGACGGACAAGGCGATGCTGCGGCTCGACTGCTACGGCGACTTCAACCGCGACTGCTCGTTCGACGTGTTCGACTTCCTCGATTTCCAGAACGCATTTGCTGCCGGTGACATGGCCGCCGACTGCGATAGCGATGGGGCACTCACGCTGTTCGACTTCCTCTGCTTCCAGAACGCGTTCAGCGCCGGCTGCGGCTAATTTGGAGCCTCCCAGTCCAGGTGCACGCACGCCGTGGGGGCGTGCGTGTGCCCCTTTGGCACAGTCTCATGATGAAGCCAAGCTCAACGCTCTTGCCCGAACTGGGTCCACAACGGCGACGATTGCTACCAACCCTGGTTACCGGAGCTAGGTGCGACCGGGTCGAGGCGCTGGCATCGGCGTCGGTGCCCAGGTTCCACCGGATACACTCCGCGCCATGGAGCACACCGAGGTCACCGCGATCCTGGTTGATCCGGAGATCGACGCAGACGAGCGTGCGCGTCGCATACTGCCACATGTCTACGCACAGCTCCGGGCGGCGGCCAATATGGCGATGGCACACGAGCGGTCGGATCACACGCTCGACGCAACCGCGCTCGTGCACGAGGCCTACATCAAGCTCATCGGCAACAGAGAAGTACCGTGGCAGAACCGTGCGCACTTCTACACGGCTGCCGCTGAGTCCATCCGGCAGATCCTGCTCGATCACGCGCGGGCGAAGCAACGGCTCAAACGCGGTGGTAGTCAGAGACCAGTGTCGCTTGAGCTTGCCAGCGTTGAAGATCTTGCGGGTGCAGATTCTCAGACAATGTTGGCGGTGGACGCCGCGTTCCAACGCTTGGAGGATGTCGATCCTCGTGCGGCCAGGGTGGCCCGCCTCAGGGTCTTTGCGGGTCTAACGAACACGCAGGTCTCGCAGGCAATGGAGGTCAGTGTGAGGACCGTCGAGCGTGAATGGGCATTTGCACGGCGTTGGATGGCTAGAGAATTGCTCGAGGGCGGTGCCGGCGATGGATTGGACGAGAGTCAAGTCAGTTCTTGACGAGGCGCTGCAACGCCCACCAGCGGAGCGCGCCGGCTTTGTCGAGTCGAGCTGCGCCGATGATCCCGGCGTCCTTATCGAGGTGAAGCACCTGCTCGAAGTGGGCGATCGCGCCTCGGGCTTCTTCGTCGAACCAACCATCGATCACGTATCCGATGCAGCCATCAACGCAGCTTTCGCTTCCGTCCCATTGGGGATCGATGCCGGCGCCGTCATCGGTCGCTACAAGATCTTGCAGCAGATCGGTGAGGGTGGCTTCGGCATCGTGTATATGGCCGAGCAGGAGCGCCCGGTACGCCGACGAGTTGCGCTGAAGATCCTCAAGCCCGGTGTCGACACCAAGCAGGTCCTCGCACGCTTTGAGGCCGAACGCCAGGCACTCGCGGTCATGGACCATCCGAGCATCGCCACGGTGCTCGATGCCGGCGAGACGGATGCGGGCCGGCCGTATTTCGTGATGGAACTGGTGCCCGGCGACCCGATTACCACGTTCTGTGATCGCGAGAGCCTCTCGACCGAGCAGCGGCTGCGTCTGTTTCGTACGGTGTGCTCGGCCGTCCAGCACGCACACATGAAAGGGGTGATCCACCGAGATCTCAAACCCTCCAACATCCTCGTCGGCATGCTGGACGGAAAGCCCGTCCCTAAGGTTATCGACTTCGGCGTTGCGAAGGCTACCAGCACCCAACTCACCGATCGCACGCTCTTTACCGAGTTTCGTCAGCTCATTGGCACCCCGGAGTACATGAGCCCCGAGCAGGCCGACACCGCTTCGCTAGCCGATGTAGACACACGGACCGATGTGTACTCGCTCGGTGTACTGCTATACGAACTCCTGACGGGCGCGCCTCCGTTCCCCGCACGCGAGCTTCGCGAAGCCGGCTACGGCGAGATGCTGCGGATCATCCGCGAAGCCGATCCCCCGAAGCCATCAACGCGCCTAAGCACGATGGGTGACTCGCTCGACGAGATCGCACGCCAGCGCCGGGCACAGCCACATCGGCTCGGCACACTCGTCCGCGGCGAACTCGACTGGATCGTCATGAAGGCGCTCGAGAAGGACCGAGGTCGTCGATACAACAGCGCAGAGGACTTCGCCCGCGATGTCGATCGATACCTCGCCGACGATGCGGTGGAGGCGTCACCGCCGTCAAAGTTGTACCGGACCAGAAAGCTCGTGCGGCGCAATCGTGTCGTCGTATCAGCCGCGGCCCTGGTGCTCATCGCCCTCGTACTCGGCGTCGTCGGAACGACGTCCGGCTTATTTTGGGCGCTCGGCGAGCGATCGATCGCCCGAGAAGCGACCGAATCGGCGGTCGAGAGCGAGATGGTGGCCCGCGAAGCCGCCTACGAGGCCCTCATGCTGTCGGCAGGCCAGGCCAAGCGAGATGGCAAGTACGCCGAGTCCGCCGATCTGCTGGACCGGATCCAGGAAGAAGATCGTTCTCACTGGTGGAGGGTCGCTCGCGCCTCGTCGACAATGGGCTACCAAACGCTCGCGCCAGTGGGTGGCAGGTTTCGGTGGAACGCCGACCATTCGCTCGTGTCGGCGATCTTCACGGATCGCCTCGAGATCCGCGACGGAGAGACTTTCGAGCTCCTGCGGACGCTGCGCGACCTCTCTCCGAATGGTCGTCGTGTGAAATGGACCACGGATCCGAACACACTGATGCTCCTCAACAACGGGGCGGAACTTGTGGACGCCCGCACGCTCGAACGGATCGGTCCACAGATCGATGTGACCCAGTGGTTTCGCACCATTAATCCCGGTGTTGTCGGGGATCGTTTCTTCGTGGGACACAGGATCCGTGGAGATGACCTCTCGCTCCTTGTGATCGACTTAACCGAGGGTCGCGTTCGGGCAGAACGAATCTTCCCGGGCCTCGCGACCCTCGCTGGTGTCGTCGAGCCTGCTGGGGGCGACTGGTTCTGGTGCTTCAACCAGAATGGCGGCGGGGTGTTGGCAGCTTCTGTAAGCGACCTCAATACCTCGGTCATGATCGATGGCCGCACCACGAGACTGGAGCGACCGTGGACTTCGGATCAAGGCGTGGTCCTGTGGCACGAGGGCCAGCTCGTCGAGTGCTGGTGGCTCGATGATTCTGGCACGCCCGCATACGGCTGGACGTTCCCAGCCCAGAGCCGAATAACCGGCTATCAGGTCCGCGATGGTGTCGCGATCATCAAGGCGGTGCGAAGCGTCCATCTGATCGATGTCGCCACGGGCGAGCAGCTCACGCAACCGATCGACGTCGGGGCGTCGGCATCGTTTGTCGACCTCGATAGAGACGGCGGACGACTCCTCGTCGACACGGTGGGCGCAGGAGTTCGACTCTACGATCTCGATGAGTGGCGTGAACCCCACGCCGCCCCGATCGCGCTCACATCGGGACGCTCGATGCGGCTCGCGCCGGACGGAATGCTCGCCGTGTGTGCCAACTGGGATCCGCACTTCCTCCTCGAAGCTGGCGGAGTCCTGCTCATCGATCCGCTCTGTGGGGTTGAGGTGGCGCGCCTGCTCGAGCCCGGGGTCAGCGGGCATCCACTCGCGATCGACCCGAGTGGATCGCATTTCGCAACGGTGACGAGTGTCAGAGGAAGTGCGCAGGCGACACGGACTCTGGTTGTGTGGTCCCTGCGCTCTGGCCGGAGGCTGTGGACAAAAAGCCTGGCAGACACGCCGCATTGGTTCGAGTGGTCCTTGCGTTTTAATGAAGACGGTTCGCGGGTGGTTCTTGCTCCATTTGAGTATGGTGCCCTCGATGGCCGACAGCGTGCCGGACCCGAACTGGTCACTGATGTGTCGGCTGAGTATCTGGTTGGCAGGTCCGAACCGGAACGATCGCTCGATATCCGCTATGCCGGCCTCGCATCCTCATCGTGGCTCGAGGTGATCCGAAGAGACACGGGCGAGACCGTTCAGCGATTCGAAGCGCCGGAATCCTTCCTTCTTCCTCATGCACGGATATCGAATGAGGAGACCCTCATCGCAATTCCTCAGCGACAAGCCCCGGTACGAGTGTACGAGATCGAGACCGGCCGCTTGATTGGTGCGCTTCCCGACTACACAACCGACACGCTACGGATCGAGTGGAGCCCCGACGATTCAGTCTTCGCGACCGTCGGAGAGGACGCTGTCGTCCGCCTGTGGAATGGCGAGAGCCTCGTTCTGCTTGCTGTTCTATCAGGGCACACGAGCTACATCCAGGAAGTAGCGTTCGCACCCGACAATCGATCCCTATACACGATCTCCGGCGACGGGTCATTCCGAACCTGGAACACGCGCACATCCGCACAGCAAGCCGACTTTGTCGCAGCAAGAAAGTTAATCCATGACCGTCTGCGCCCCAAGGTCGCACGGATCGTGGACGAGTCTGTCCGGGAGGATGCCGCAGATGCCTGGGCAGCCCTCGCAGCGCTCGGACTGGAAGGCGAGGATGCCGATGTCGGACACCTAATACTTACAGGCATGCTTCTGGAGAGATTCGGACAGTGATACGCCGGCCCATTGGCTTCCAATAGGCGAACAACTGCGTATGAAGACCGACGATTAAGAGCGCCTTGCGATGCAAGCACTCAAGCGCCGACCGCGCGCCCGCTCGCAACAGACTGCTTCGTAGTCACACGATGGCTGATCGCATCCGCGAGTTTATCGACCCCGCTACGCGACTTAGCCGACGTTTCGATGATCGGGACACCAGGACGTGCCTCATCGCAGTTGCGGCGGGCAAGGGCGGTATCGAACGCCACGGCATCCGCGAGATCCATCTTGCTCAGTACGACCAGGTCACACGTATTGATGAGGGTGGGATACTTGAGGGGCTTGTCTTCGCCCTCGGTGCTCGGGAAGAACAGCACGCGAAGGTCTTCTCCCAGGTCGAAGCCTTGTGGGCACACGAGATTGCCCACGTTCTCAACGAAGAGCACGTCTGTGTTGGCCAAATCGAAGTCCTCGACCGCGGATTCGACCATGTCGGCCTCAAGATGGCACATGGTCCCGGTGAGAATCTGCTTGGTCGGACAGCCGCTTTCGCCCATGCGGTCGGCATCATTCTCGGTTGCGAGGTCTCCAACGACCGCGGCAACCGAGAGCCCACGCTCGCGAAGCGTGCGCATGACCTGCGTCAGGAGCTCTGTCTTACCAGCACCCGGGCTCGATACCACATTAATGACGTAGACACCGAGATCGGAGAAGCGGCCGCGCAGGGCTCGGGCGATCTCGTCGTTCTTCTTCAAGATTTTCGTGCGAACCTCAAGGATGCGTGGTTGCATGGCGGGCTTCCTCGTTGTGGGGGCTGTCGGTGGGTTCAGTTTCTTCGTCTGCGAGCTCAACCGAAACGAGTTCCATCTCTCGCCCACCGCGCACGTGCGGCGTGGGCGTGTTGCACGTGCCGCAGCGGAATCGCGGTGGCTGGGTGAGCCGGGTCTCGACCTGGCAGCCCTCGCACCACACGCGGCCGGGGCTGCTGTTGATGCGGAGCTGTGCGCCCTCGCAACGCGAGCCCTCGGCTGCGATGGGCCACGCAAAGAGGAGAGCATCTGGTACAACGCCCGAGAGATCGCCGATCAAGGCTGTCACGGCGATCACGGGGCGATGCTCACCGGCCTGGCTCAGCGCGTCCGTCACCCCCGAGACCAATGCAGTAGCGATCGACAACTCATGCACGGTCGGGCTCCAGATCGCGCGTTGCGCCCGGTGTTGCTTCCGTCTGCTCGCGCATATGGACGCCAAGAGAGCGAGCGAGCGCCACGGTGAACGCGAGGCCACGCTGCACGTCGGGGTCGCCCAGTGACTTGAAAGCGCCGATACGTGACAGTCGCGCATCGTTCTCGACGGATGTGGCGTGAGCCTCCACGGTCGCCGCGGCGACCTGATCCATGACGTGCAGAGCGCCGTCCGAGAGCACGCGACTGTCGAGCAGTCGCCGGAGCGAGGGAGAGTTGATCAATTCGTGCACCTGCTGCGGCAGGTCGAGCAGCCCTTGGCGGTCGAGCAGGTCCGGCCACTTGTCGGCGGCGGCCTTGCGCGCCGTCGCGACGATGGTGTTCACGTTTTCAGCAAACCGGCTGGAGCTCTCAAGGAATTGCTCGAGGATCTGGGCGAAGGCAACAAGCTTGGGCAGCATGTCCACGAGCGACTTCATGCTCTCGAGCGTTTCCGGATCGCTCAGCGGTTCACCCAGCGTCTCAGCGATGCGTGTACCGCGCTCGACCGCGCCGCGCAGACGTTCGCCCTGTTCGACAGCATCAATATCGCCGGCGGCCTTTCGCGCCGTCGAGATGATGCCGTTGGCGTTCTCCGCTAGCCGAGACGAGTTCGCGAGGAAGCCGGAGAGCAACTCAACCGTCGCATTGAGTTCGGGAAGTCTCGTAAGGAACTGCTCTAGGCCGCCCATCGTCTCGGGATCGTCAAGCAATGTGTTCAAGCGATCGACCGCGTTCTGGTGCTCGCCATTCGAGATCATTCGGGTTGCTCCCTAGTGCAATTGAGGACTCAACTGAGACTCGGTGTCAATTACATTTAAGCATAGAGATATGGGTAAATGCGCCCTGGGTCCCAGTATACTCGGCAAAAGACGAAATCGGACGTCGATTTGTCAATCGAGGTTCGAGGCCGACAAGTCGGGCAGAGGCTCGGCTGGAAAGGACCGCTCAAATGGCAACAGTGGTTTGGCTCCACGGCGGGGCGTGCAATGGCAACACCCAATCCTTCCTGAATGCCGAGGAACCCACGGTGATCGATCTGGTCACCGACTTCGGTATCGAGGTGCTGTACCACCACGCGCTCGTCACCGACATGGGCGAACAGGCCAAGGCGCTGCTGAACTCGATCATCAGCGGTGAGCGAGAGCTCGATGTGCTGGTCGTCGAGGGCACCATCATCAACGGTCCCAACGGTACGGGTCGGTATGACATGTTCCTGGGGCGGCCATTCAAGGACTGGGTCGCCGACCTTGCACCCAAGTCGTTTGTCACGGTCGGCGTAGGCGAGTGCGCGAGCTTTGGCGGCGTGCCATCGACCGCTCCGAATCCGTCCGATTCTGAAGGCCTGCAGTTCCGCAAGGGCAAACGAGGCGGGTTCCTTGGCGAGTCGTTCGTGGCTCGAAGTGGCCTCCCGGTGATCAACATCCCCGGTTGCCCGGCTCACCCGGACTGGATCAGCCAGATCCTCGTCGCGCTTGCCACGGGTCGGGTTGGCGACATCGCCTTGGACGATTACCAGCGACCGCAGACGTTCTTCAAGAGCTTCACGCAGACCGGTTGCACCCGTAACCAGTACTTCGAGTGGAAGCAGTCGGTCGAGGAGTTCGGCCAGGGCACGCGCACGGGCTGCCTGTTCTACGAGAAGGGTTGCCGCGGCTCGTTCACGCATTCGAGCTGCAACCGCATTCTGTGGAATCGCCAGTCAAGCAAGACCCGTTCGGGCCAACCGTGCCACGGCTGCACCGAACCAAACTGGCCGTTCTACGACCTCGCTCCCGGCACCGTGTTCAAGACGCAGAAGGTCCTGGGCGTCGTACCGCGTGACGTGCCCGAGGGCACCGATCCGCTGAGTTACACGCTCCACGCCGCGGCGGCACGCGCCGCCGCGCCGGAGTGGGCCAAAGAAGACATGTTCGTGGTGTAAGGGACGCCCCCGCACACCCCTTCTCTCTCAACAGGTACGCAAAGAAAGGAACACGCGATGGGCGTCACCATGGAACTCAAGGCCGAATCAATGGGCCGCGTCGAGGGCGAACTCGACGTCAAATGCAAGATCGACGATGGCGTGGTCACCGAAGCCTGGACCGAAGGAACCATGTTCCGCGGCTTCGAAATCATCCTGAAGGGCAAGGATCCGCAGGCTGGTTTGATCGTCACGCCGCGCATCTGCGGCATCTGCGGCGGCAGCCACCTGACCAAGGCGAGCTATGCGCTCGACGTCGCGTGGAAGACCGAGGTGCCGCCGAACGCGCACCTGATCCGTTCGATCGCGCAGGCGGCCGAGACCATCCAGTCGATCCCGCGCTGGTTCTATGCCCTCTTCGGCATCGATCTCGTCAACCAGAAGTATGCCAAGAGCAAGTTGTACGACGAGGCGGTACGCCGTTGGGCCCCGTTTGTCGGCACGTACTACGAGCCGGGCGTCACGTTGTCCAACAAGCCGGTGGAGATCTATGCGATCTTTGGCGGCCAGTGGCCGCACTCGAGCTTCATGGTGCCCGGTGGCGTGATGTGCGCTCCGACGCTTGCCGACGTAACGCGTTCGCGGGCCATCCTCGAGTACTGGAAGGACGAGTGGCTCGAAAAGTACTGGCTCGGCTGCTCCATCGATCGGTACATGGAGATCAAGTCCTGGGACGACATGCTCGCCTGGATGGACGAAAACGAGAGCCAGCACAATTCCGACCTGGCGTTCTTCATCCGCTATTGCCAGGACGTGGGGCTCGACAAGTATGGTACTGGCCCCGGCATGTTCATGACGCCTGGCGCGTACATCGACAAGGGCCACTACGTCCATCCGGATATCGATTCCCGTCAGGACTCGGTCATCAGCAAGGGTGGCATCTTCGACGGTCAGAATTTCCACGACTATGACCAGGCGAACGTGCGTGAGGATCATACCTACAGCTTCTTCCGTGGATCGGATGCTCTGCACCCCTTCGATGGCGTGACCGATCCGCTCGATCCGGCGCAGGGTGCTCGCGAGGGCAAGTACACCTGGGCCAAGGCGCCGCGGTACATGCTTGACGGCAAGATGCAGCCGATGGAAGTGGGCACGTATGCCCGACAGCTTATGTGCGCGAAGCCCGGCGGCGGTGATCACCAGGACAACGATCCGTTCTTCCTCGATGTGCATCAGAAGCTCGGCCCGAGTGTCATGACGCGCGTGCTCTCGCGCATGCATGAGGGTCCGAAGTACGTCGCGCGGATCCGCCAGTGGCTGTCCGACATCGACCTGCACGAGAAGTTCTACGTAAAGCCCACCGAGCACGCCGAAGGTCGTGGCTGGGGCGCGACCGAGGCCAGCCGTGGTGCGCTGCAGGACTGGATCAAGATCAAGGACGGCAAGATCGAGAACTACCAAGTGGTCACGCCGACGGCGTGGAACATCGGGCCGCGGGATGCCACGGGCACGATGGGTCCGATGGAACAAGCCTTGTGCGGAGCGCCGATCGAGAACCCGGATGATCCGGTGGAGCTCGGCCATGTCGTGCGGTCGTACGACTCGTGCTTGGTGTGCACCGTGCACGCGTACGACGCCAAGTCCAACCGTGAGCTCGCACGTTTCCGCGTGGGCGGCGGTTGCTAACTCTGAGGCCTTGGGCATGATCAGGGACGAACGCGAGGATGTGCTGGTCATCGGTTGCGGCAATCTGCTGCGATCCGATGACGGCGTTGGGCCGGTATTCATCCGCCGGCTGCTCGATCGGGGGCTGCCCGAGGGTGTGGGGGTCGCCGACGCCGGCACCTCGGGCATGGATGTGGCGTTCCGTATGCGTGGCGTCCCGAAGATCGTGTTCGTTGACGCGTGCACGTCGGGCTCGGAGCCCGGGGCCATCTTCGAGTTGCCCGGAGACGAGGCTGCTAGCGCCCCGCTCGAAGCGGCGGGCAACCTGCATAGTTTCCGATGGGATCACGCCATCCCGTTCGCCAAGTGGCTGCTCAAGGACGAGTATCCCCAGGACATCACGGTCTTCCTGATCGAAGCCGAGACGACGGCGCCGGGGATGACGCTTTCCGAGCCCGTCGAACGGGCGATGGACGAGTTGGTCGATCTCCTGCTCGGCCGATTCGGATCGGGAGCCCCGTCGGCTCAGGGGGCACCGCAATGCGCGTCGAACTAACCGAACGCGGTTCGGTCAGGATTGATGCGCGCTGCGCCGACGAGATCGGTGCGGCCGAGGGCGTGTTGGTGCGTGCCGACGAGTCGTCGGTCAGCCTGACGATGCTGCCGGGGAATGCGGTTGGCGGGCTGATCCTGAATCGAACGAGCGCGGCGGGTGACCGCGCCGTCCTCGTCGTCGCGCAGATCCGCGATCTTCAGTGGAACGCGGGCGTGCGCGAGGCAGAGTGGGACGCGAGGTCTCGAACGCTTTGTGTGCCGTTGTGTGTGGAGGACGGTGTTGTGGGATCCTTCGCGTGAGCGAGGATCCCATTCTCGCTCAGTGCGAGGTGCTCCTTGAGAATGGGGCGTGGACGGTGTACCTGGAGGTCTGGTTCGTGGATGGCATCGAACGCAAGCGGATTGACTCATATCCGTCCGAGCACAAGGCCCGGATAGCCGCCCGATGGATCGCATGGGCCGCACGGCGGCAGATCTCGACACCAACGGGGTTGTAAGACGATGGATGACGCACGCCTGAGCACATTCGACACGCAATTTGCGGCCATCGGCATGCTACCGGGGTCCATGGGCGCTGCGCTCTTGCCGAGTGCCGCCGCCACGGCCGCAGCAGCCCTGGCGTCCGGCGAGTGGGATGCGTTGCCCGAGGCGTGGGGCTTCGTGCGAGATGCCTGGCTCGGTCGGGACGTACGCGTGCGCGGTGCGTTCAACATCGCCCTTTTGGCTGGCGACAATCGCGCGATGGGCGATGCGATCTCCGATCCGGATCCCGACGTTCGTGCCCATGCGGCCTCTGTGGTGTACCGGATGGGGGGAGATGTGGAACTCGCGACGACGGACGCATCCATCGATCCGCGGGTTCGGGCGTATGCGATTGCCACGCTCGCGCACGCTCAGGCCAGTCGAGGACTGGGGGCCGAAGCAGTCGATGGCTTGCGCGCCGCGGCAGAGGCTGTTGCCTCTATCAGCCCGTGCGCGGCCGCTCGATATGTGGGCGAGGCCGCGGCCGTAGCCGAACTCGATCATCGGTCGCTCCACGAGCTCCACCGGGCGGCTGGATGGCTCGAGGGCTTCGGCTTCGAGTCACTTCGCGGCGAACTCCTCATGGCGGCGGCGGATGGCATGTTGTCCATGGGTGCCGAGCGCCCCGCATTGCTCCAGCAGGCCATCCAACTGCTGCAGAAGGCGACACAGGCGCTGCCCAGGCGGACCCAGCCCGTGTCCTTCGCGGTGTGCCACATGAACATCGCCGTGGCGTATCTCTCCATGCCGATGAACGCGCACGCCGGCAAGCTGCGCGGTGCGATCGCCGTTCAGTCGTTGCGTGAAGCGCTCGAGATCGTGACGGCGGACGAGCATCCCGAGTTGTGGGAGAGCGCCACGCTGAATCTCGCAAACGCGCTCCAGCATCTCCCCAGCGCCCACCCAGGGCAGAACATGTTGGAGTCGATCGAGTTGTACGGTCAGGTGCTGGAGCGACGGTCTGAAGCCACTCCGGCGAGGGCCCGCACGCTTGCCAGCAAGGCCAACGCCCTGGCGCACCTCGGGCGGTATGACGAGGTGCGGCCGATGCTCGTGGAGGCGAAGTCGATCTTCGAGCAGTCTCGCGATGCCGCTGGGCTCGCGGGCATCGATGCGATCGAGGCCGAGATGCTGGCATGCCCCGCATCGGTTGGGGAGGCGAGCCATGGATGATCATGTTCGGTTGCACATGGACAGTCTTGTTCACGAAGCCTGCGACCTCCTCTGCGAGACGGCCATGCACCGCTGCGACGGTCCGACGAACGCGCTGAGGGTTCTGCGCGATGATCCCAACGCCGAGGGTGTCTGGCTCGATCGCTTTGTAGACATGTTCCTCCGAGAGCACTCCTTGGCGAGCACGGCCGGCGCGTGCGCCATCCTTGAGGCCTTTGAGCGTCGCCCGATGCCATCTGTAGATGGTGGGGCTGTCGGCGAGTCGCTGCGTGCGGCGAGCGTCGCCGTGTTCACCGATCTCGTTCGCCTGAAAGCCGAGGAATCGCTGGAGCGTGCCAGCGTGTCCGAAGGAGCCCCGGCATGACCGCAATGTCATCCTCGCCAGCCAACACCAACGGGAAGCACGAGCCCGGCGATAGTCCGGAAACGCTGGCAGCGGCCGTCGATCGTGCCCGAGAGCAGATGGCACCTCTGGACGAGGACATCCGCAAACGCGCCGATGCCCTCCTGAAAGCCCGCGACTCGTTCCTGGCCGCGGGCGTGCGGGAGTTGGTCCGCCGATTCAAGGCCGACGAGCGCGCGAGAGAGGTACTCTTCGAGGCCGTGGACGATCCGTTGGTCTACGCCGTGCTGATGGAGCTCGGGATCGTCCGGCCCGACGTAACCACTCGCGTGGCTCGGGCCATGGAGCGCATCAAGCCCTACGTCTCGGGGCATGGCGGCCAGATCGAACTCGTCCGCGTCGAAGATGGTGTGGTGTATGTCCGAATGCACGGCGCGTGCGCCGGGTGCAGCATGTCCGCCGCGACGCTCAAGGATGGTGTCGAAGAGGTCATCCGACAGTCGGTGCCCGAGATCGAGCGTGTCGAAGAGGTCGCGACCGAGCCGGTTGCCGGTGTCGTGCAGGTGACCATCGGTGCGTCCGGCTCGTTGTCCGAGACACACGGCTGGATCGAGGGGCCGGTTGCCGAGAGCATCGACGAAGGTAAGTGCGTGCGCGTTCAGGGCGATGGGTGCGATGCGATCGTGGTTCGTCGGGACGGCCGACTGTTCGCTTATCGAAACGCCTGCCCACACCAGGGGCTGAGCCTGCACGATGGCGAATGCCAGGAAGACACGCTCACCTGCCCATGGCATGGCATGGTGTTCGATGTGACCAGCGGTGAGTGCCTGAATGAACCGCAGGTCCAGCTCGAGCCCTTCCCGCTTCGGGTTGAGCACGGCATCGTCTGGGTCCGACCGACTGGTGACGGCACATGAGCATTGTGGCCGAGTCGGGTTCTGCGCACAGCATCGGATACGCACCCGCGGTGTGGCTCGGCGCGCCTGCGCCTGGAGGCCTTGCGCTGCCCAGCGCGATTCCAGCGTCGGACACGCTGTATGCTCCTAGGGGTGTGTGGTTCGATGATGATGTCCTTGTCGTCAGCGACTCGGGCAATCATCGGGTCCTCATCTGGAATGGGGTGCCAGAAGATGACCGCACGCCCGCTGACGTGGTGCTAGGCCAACGAACATTCGCCGATGAGGGTCCTGAACTCTTGCACCTTCCGACGGGCGTCATGGTCATCGATGGCAAACTGGTCGTAGCCGATGCCTGGCATCATCGGCTGCTCGTGTGGGACCGGGTCCCCGGCGAACACGGCACGCCACCGGATCGAGTCATCGGCCAGAGCGATCTCGATGGCGTCGAACCGAATCTTGGCGAAAGCAACGCCCGACGCAATGGCCTTTATTGGCCGTACGCGTTCGGCCGGGTTGATCGCCGATTCTTCGTGGCCGATACCGGTAACCGACGCGTGCTCGGTTGGCCCGATGTGCCGTGGGACAACGAGCCGCCCGAGTGGCTCATCGGCCAGGACGATTGGGAGTCACGCGGCGAGAATCGCGACGGGCCAGTCGGCCCAACGACGTTCCGCTGGCCGCATGCCATCGCCGGACACAACGAGTCGCTATACATCGCCGACGCCGGAAACCACCGTGTACTCGGATGGCAAAACGCCGACGCCGCGTGTGAGGGTGCCAAACCAGATCTGGTGATGGGCCAGCCCGACTTCGAATCCGCGGTCGAGTGGCCGTACGGACCACAGTCGGCGCACACGCATCGATTCCCGTACTGCCTGTCGATCGATCGTGGCCGCATGGTGATTTCTGATACTGCAAACAATCGCATCCTGGTGCACGATCCGATTCCAAGAGATGGGGCGGCCCCCGATGCTCAAGGCGTCGTGGCCCAACCCGACTTCGAAGCCAACGGCGAGAATCGCTGGCAGGCGGTCGAACGGGACACGCTCTGCTGGCCCTATGGGCTGCATCTCCATGGAGACCGTCTCGCGATCGCCGACTCGGGAAACAACCGCGTGATGATCTGGCGGACGACCCAAGAGGCGGTCGGTGAATGAACGGAGTATTGGTATGTGCTTAGCGATTCCCGGTCAGATCAGTGCCATCGACGACGCTGAGCGACTTGCGACCGTGAACGTCATGGGTGTTCGCCGCAGGGTCAACATCGATCTGCTACGCCAGGAGCCGCCTGTGGAGGGTGACTGGGTGCTGATCCACGTGGGCTTCGCGATGAGCAAGATCAGTGCGGAGCAGGCCGAAGAACAGATGAAACTCCTTGAATTGCTCGGCGAGGACGACGAGGCTCGCGAGGAGGCCGAGGGATACGCATTCGGAGCGACCCAGGAGCAATCCACATGAACGGGCGATGCACTTCTGACGAGCACTCTTGCGCCACGTGTTCCGATCGGGCCGATGCCGTTCGCATCGTCGCGCTCGACGGAGCGGACGCGAGCGTGGAGTTTGAGGATGGCTCGCGCTCCACCGTGGCCGTCGACCTGATTCCGGGTATTCGAGTCGGTGATCGTGTGCTGGTTCACCAGGGCGTGGCGATCGCACCGGCCATGGGGGTGCGGTGATGCGATATGTTGACGAGTTCCGAGACGCTGCGCGCATCAAAGCAGTCGCTGAAGAGATCCACCGATCGGTCGATCCCGGTGAGACATACCGGATCATGGAGGTCTGCGGCGGACACACGCACACGATCTTCCGGTTCGGGTTGTCGCAGTTGCTCCCAGAGAACATCGAACTCATCCATGGCCCGGGTTGCCCCGTGTGCGTCCTACCAATGGGGCGTATGGACGTTGGGCTCGCGATGGCCGAACGCGACGATCTGATCTTCACGGCATTCGGCGACATGATGCGTGTGCCGGGCTCCAAGGGCAGTCCTTTACAATCGAAAGCTCGCGGGGCGGATATCCGAATGGTGTATTCGCCCCTGGATGCACTGAAGATTGCGCAAGAGAACCCGGACCGTCCCGTCATGTTCTTTGCGATCGGCTTTGAGACGACCACGCCATCGACCGCCGTGACACTCTTGCGTGCTCGCGAGCTTGGCCTAACGAACTTCTACGTGTACTGCAACCACATTCTGGTGAATCCCGCCATCCGCGCCCTGCTCGAGATGGACGACATGAGGCTGGATGGCTTCATTGGGCCAGGACATGTATCCACGGTCATTGGTTGTGAGCCGTATCGCTTCATCGCAGACGAATTCGATCGCCCGATTGTGGTGTCTGGATTCGAGCCGCTCGATATCCTGCAATCGATCGCCATGCTCGTGCGGCAACTCAATGAGGGGCGCTCCGAGGTCGAGAATCAATACACACGTGCCGTGTCTTGGAATGGCAATCCCTCGGCGATTGCCGCAATGGATCTGGTCTTTGAAACTCGTGACGCGTTCGAGTGGCGGGGCATGGGCGACATCCCAAAGTCTGCCCTTGCCATCCGCGAGGAGTTTGCGGCATTCGATGCGGAGCGCCAGATCGGGGTACACGGCCAGACGTTCCCCGATCCGATTGAAGCCCAGTGCGGCGAGGTGCTCAAGGGAGCGCTCAAACCGACCGAGTGCAAGCTCTTTGGCAAAGGGTGCACGCCGGAAAAGCCCGTCGGAGCGCTCATGGTCTCCAGCGAGGGCGCATGCGCAGCCCAGTACAAGTACGCCGACGTGACGATTGGGACCACAGGCTAACATGTCGGCCGAGTTCAACGACGAACAGATCTCGATGCAGCACGGCTCTGGCGGGCAGGCAACGCGCCGGCTCGTTGACGGGCTCTTCGCCGCTGCGTTGTCGAACGATGTTCTCGATGCGATGGGTGACGCGGCCATTCTCTCGGCCGGCGGGCTGCGTCTCGCGATGACAACCGACACATTTGTTGTCAGTCCGCACACGTTTCCGGGTGGTAGCATCGGATCACTAGCCGTTCACGGTACCGTAAACGACCTCGCGGTGTCCGGAGCCGAGCCGATCGGGCTGACCGCGGGCTTCGTGCTCGAGGCTGGACTCGAGGTCGAGCAGCTCCGCGAACAGGTCCGTGCGATGTCGGACGCGGCGAGGGAAGCCGGAGTTTCCGTCATTGCCGGCGACACCAAGGTCGTGGAGAACGGCCGCGCCGATGGGATGTACATCAATACCGCCGGCGTGGGACTTGTGAGAGAAGAAGCCCGGCTCGATCCAGCACTTGTCCAGCCCGGTGATGCGGTCCTCGTCAGCGGCCCGATTGGCGATCACGGCATCGCGATCATGATCGCCCGAGACGAGATCGACATCGAGTCTGATCTCGGGTCGGATTCCAGGAGCGTCTTGCCGTTGACCCGTGCGCTGATCGATACGTTGGGGTCCTCGATTCGTTGGATGCGCGATGCAACGCGCGGCGGCGTGGCGACCGTGCTCAACGAGCTGGCCGAGTCGTCTCGCGCCGGAGTTATTGTCGAAGAGGCTGCCGTTCCGCTACGGGACGAGGTCCGGGGTGCGTGCGAACTCTTGGGTCTCGATCCGCTGCACGTGGCCAATGAGGGGCAGTTCATCGCGGTCGTCGACGGTAGCCGAGCAGATGAAGCTTTGGACGCGCTCGGCGGAGTCTCGGGTGGCGAATCCGCGTGCCGCATTGGAACGATCACCGAAGAGCACCGCGGTCGCGTGATCGGCCAGACGGAGTTTGGCGGAAAGAGGGTCATCGACGTGCTGGTCGGAGATCCGCTGCCTCGGATCTGCTGATGCCCGGTGTCGAGGCCAGGCGGCTGTTGATCACCGGTATCGTCCAAGGTGTCGGATTCCGTCCGTTCGTCTACCAGACGGCCCGGGAACTGGGCCTCGCCGGATGGGTGCTCAACGGCATCGATGGCGTGCGTGTGCACGTTGAGGGAGCCCCCGACGCGCTCGGTGCGTTCGAGGCTTCCATGAAGGATCGTCATCCGCCGGCCGCCAGGGTCGACGCCGTGGACATCGAGTCGAAGGTGCCCGAGGGCTTTCGTGGGTTTGAGATCCGAGAGAGCACGTCCGATGGTCGGCCGACCACTCGCCTCAGCCCGGACCTTTGCGTCTGTGACGACTGCCTGCGAGAGATCACCGATCCGAACGATCGGCGCTTCGGGTACGCCTACACGAACTGTACGAACTGCGGCCCGCGGTACTCGATCATCCGATCGCTTCCGTATGACCGACCGCGAACCACCATGGCCGATTGGCCCATGTGCGACGAGTGCCAACGCGAGTACGACGATCCGCTCGACCGCAGATTCCATGCCCAACCCACAGCCTGCCCCGCTTGTGGGCCGCAGTACCGACTGGAACTCAAAGGTGAGGTCACCGCAACGGGTTCACGAGCCGTTGAGGCCGCCGCTCAGTTGCTTGCTGAGGGAGCCATCCTTGCAATCAAGGGGCTAGGTGGGTACCACCTTGCGTGCGACGCGAGCAATGCAAGAGTGATCGGTGAGCTGCGAGAGCGCAAGTTCCGCAAAGAAAAGCCCTTTGCCATCATGGTACGCGATCTGTCCGCAGCCGAGGCGCTGGCCGACCTGAGCGCCCAACACAAGAAACTCCTCACTTCAACACCCCGACCCATCGTGCTCGCACCGGTCCGCCAGAAGTTGCTTGGGGTTCATCCGGGCGTCAGCGAGGTCGGGCTTATGCTCCCCTACACGCCTCTCCACCATCTGCTCTTTGCTGCCGGAGCGCCGAGCCCGCTGGTTCTTACGAGCGCCAATCGATCGAGCGAGCCAATCGCGTACCGCGACGACCACGCTCGAGAGTCGCTCGCCGGAATCGCCGACGGCATGCTCGTTGGGGACCGTCCGATCCAGCGTCGTGTCGATGACTCGGTCGTTGCCATTCGCAGCGGGCGACCGACCGTGATACGGCGGGCACGTGGCTACGCACCGAGCAGTGTTGCCACGATCCCCTCTCGCCGACCAATCCTCGCTGTTGGAGCCGACCTGAAAAACTCGGTGGCACTCGCGATCGACGAGCAAGTACTCCTCAGCCAGCACATCGGCGACCTCGGCGATGTAGAAACCGATCGAGCATTTCGCGAGACTATCGACGACTTACTCGAAATGTACGAGGTCGATAGGAGCCAACTCGTCATAGCCCACGACCTCCACCCACAGTTTGTTTCTACCAGGCTAGCTGCGCAGTTGGACTGCGCGCATCGCATCGCAGTTCAGCATCACGAAGCCCACATCGCTTCGACAATGCTTGAATACGAGTCACTGGACACCACCGTCGTGGGGATTGCGCTCGACGGCACGGGCTATGGACATGATGGCTCAATATGGGGCGGAGAGATCTTCGTCGGATCGATCTCCAAGGGATTCGAACGCGTCAATGGTCTGGCCCCGGTTGTGATGCCCGGAGGCGATGCAGCGGCGAAGCATCCGGTCCAGGCAGCTGCGGCATATATCGGAGCACGCAATGAAACTGTGATGGAAACAGAGCCATTTTGCTTTCCTGATCGCTTCCGGCTCGCAAGGAGAATGATCGCTCGTGGAACGCGGTGCATCCAGTCGACATCGGCTGGCAGGCTGTTCGACGCGATCGCCGCTGTCTGCGGATTCACTCGCCCCACCACATACGAAGGCCAGGCCGCAATCTGGCTAGAGCAACTGGCTCGCGAGCATGGATCGCCCTCATCCTGTGCGCCCACGAGTGCGCCGCTTGCTGCCGCCGCATACGTCACTCGAGCGATTGCACAACGCCTCCGAGGAGCAACGCCAGCGCACGTCGCCTCGCGATTTCACGCCGAATTCGCCGCAGACCTGGCGGACATCGCGACGAATCATGCCCGTGACGCCTCGGTGGCTACGCTGGCGCTCAGCGGAGGTGTGTGGCAAAACGCTCGTCTGCTCGGTTTGTTTCTGGACGCTTTGCCTCCGGACCTGGAGGCGCGGATCAGCCGTGATGTGCCGTGCAACGATGGCGGGATCAGTGTCGGCCAGATCGCATTGGCCCACGCGCGAACGAACCAATGACGCGATAGAGGCCCTGCATGGCCACGAAGACAAGCGGAGAGGGGGGGATTCGAGACGGCGACATCGCCGGATGGGCCGTGAAGTCCAGAAAGCGCCATATGTGCAGCTAATACAGATACTTAAACGTTCCGACAGAATGCTGCTCTTGGCCGATTCTTGCAGGTCTTGAGGCGCAGCTTTGGAACTCGCCCTGGAACTCAGGGCGAGGTCAGATTGCCCGGATGGTTGTGTCGACGTCAAGATCCATGAGAGCGCCCCGGGTCACCTCGCAGACAGGCGAGCCAGTTGCTGCTGTGCCCAAGCTTGCCACACATCGGAGTCGCCCCGCAAAGCAATCAGATTGAGCCGATCGATCGTCTCGGGTATCTGACGCTGCTCGTACAGTTCTAGTCGTGTCAGCGCCTGGATCGTGGGCATGTGGCCCGGGTACGTTTCCAGTGCTGTCATGTACGTCTCGATGGCCTGCTCGATCTGGCCGGCCTGCTCTAGGGTCAGCGCAAGGTTCATGCGTGGGTCAGGGTGGCCTGGCATCAGCTTGCGGGCCCACTCGAACTCGTTGGCGGCCTCGTACAGCATGCCCTTCTGGAGGTAAACCACGCCGAGGTTGTTGTGGGCCGGTCCGTGGTACAGGTCTGCAGTGAGAGCGTCGAGCAGCAGCTTCTCGGCGCGATCGAGTGCTTCGGCCCCGTCTTCTTCACGCATCACCTTGGCGGCTTGCTGTGTCAGCTTCTGTGCTTGCTCTGTGTCGCGTGAACGCTCACTGGCTGGCTGGTAGGGCCCAGAGCGCGTGCCCGAACAACCGGTACTCAACCCGACCTTTCCGAAGGCAATCGCGAGGATGATTGCAGTTCCTATGGTTCTCATTGGACGGCCTCATCAAGGTATACCGCGGAGAATCCGAGCTCGGCCCGATAGCGATTCTCGTTACCGCTGCGGTGTGTGAGCGTCAGCGTCGTCGTCGTCCAGAGTCGTTGCGACTGTCGCCACGCCACGAGCAAACGACCAACTTCAACGGGTGTCACGCCTTCAAGGATCGCCCTCACCGACTGGACTTGGAACCGATCGGCCTGACTACCGACCACTACACGCCTTGCGGTGCTCGTATCCGCCTGCACTCCCGTAAGGCGACGGGGATCGACTCCGACTTCCGACATGGTAGAACGCAGACGGGCGATAACGTCCTGCGGCGGGCGCTGACCAAGCGATATCAACTCGTCCTGTGTTCGAAGCGACTCCAGCTGGTTCGTCGTCGATCGAGTTTGTAGCAGGCGTGAGTGGGCGGCTTGGAAGCTCTGATCGGCGGAGGCCATACGGCGTCCTTGGATCGCTAAGAGCAATGCACATACACACGAGAGAATCCCGAGGGTCAGGACGGGCCGGCTCACGGTGTGCCTCCAGGCGTTGTCTCAAGCGTGATCGTGGCCAGGAAGCCGCCGCGTCCCTGTGATTCGACCCGCGGCACGCCCGCATTCCACCGCTCGCTGGCGGCCAAAGCCTGCGCGAGTTGCTCGGATTGCTCGATATCGTCGACCTCGGTCTGGATCTGGAGTTGGTCCGAAGTCGCGGCAAGGTGTCGAGTGCGTGCGTGCAGATTACGCGGCCAACTCTGGAGCGCCTGGGCGAGGGCGGGTGTGATGTCCTGCCGTGCGGCCAACTCGGCAGGCATGGCCCCCGGTGCGCGCGAGCGTTCGAGTCGGCGGAGCTCGGAGAGCAGGGTGAATTCGTCGGCGATCTTGGCATCAGGAAGCGCACTTTCAATTAGCGCTTGCCGAGCAAGGTCTAGGTCTTGCGTCTGGCCGCCCAAAAGGTCTATTCGCCGTTGCATGCCCAGTAGCACAAGGCTGGTCACGAGTGCGATGACGGCCGCAATCTCGATCGAGACCCGCAGCCGTGACCTCCGCATGGGCCGCGCAGCTGTGGGACCAGTAAGAAAATCTAGCGAGGCTCTTGGCCAGTTACCGTCAGCAAACTCGACCGTCACGAACGCTGGTGGCTGGCTTGGACGCAGTGCCAGTGCGCCGCTGGAAAGTGCCTCATCCACTTCTGTGCGATCCACACCACATGCAAGCGTGCGTTGCCCATCAATCGGCGCGTATGCCGTCACGATACCTTCCAGGGGCATCGGCAACTCGTCTTCAAACGCAAAACCGAGTCGTATCCGATCTCGTGTCGACAGCCTGGGTTGGCAGGGTTCGTGCAGGATGGACCAGTAGCAACGCTCCGTGGTGTGCAGCCAGGCAGGATGTGTGCGGTCTTGGCTCACTGCCGATCCTCCGGCATCAACGACAGTCTGGTCTCCGTGCTCGCCGCCTTGAACATCACCGAGTCGTCCTTCACAGCCGCGACGGTGTGTCCGAGGATCTCCTCGCCGGCTCCAATGGTGTAGAGCGTGTCCGTCCTCGGGTCATAGAGCATCGCGGCGAGCGTGCCATCAACCGGACTCCGGACAATGGCCAAGAGTTGCACGTTGAGCGGCGGAACGCGCTGTGCCACTTCGCGTACCGGCGGCGTGGCCGGTGGCGGCGGCGGTGGCGGATTTGGTGGATTCCAGAGCGCAACATCGAACGCGGAAGGATCGACATCGATGACATCGCGTACGGGAGCTCCGTCTGGCCCGTCTTCAGCAGAGCCATCTGTGTGCTCTGATGAGGTCGCCACCTGTGTTCGCGTGTCGTCGAAAGCCCAGCTTGCCGCGAGCCACAGAACGAAGCATCCACCTATGAGTGCAGTAGCCTCCAGCACGCGCCAGCGACGCAGAGGGTGAACGGGGTGCCTGCGCTGTAATCCGGGGAGCTTCATCCCGAGACCCTCAGCCGCTGAGCGAGCGTCCATCTCGATCCGCGCCCTTCCCAGATCGTCCACCATGATTGTTGGTGTGAGCCGATGACGAGATCGGTCCTGATAGCCCAGCACGGACTCGACGACACGAAATCGATCGAACGTCTCTCATCGTGATCGCCAACCACGACTAGGCTCCCCATCGGAACCGGCCTTCCATTGCTTCGGGCTTCGATTATCGACTCGAGCCCGCCGAGGCTGGCCTCTCGCAGGGCCGCGGCAACCAGCGGGATTGGTGCCGTGTTCGGGTTTATCGTGGCTCGGGATGTGCCGCTATGGGTTGCGATCAGCTCGCCGATGGCGAGTGACTCGCCCGAACTCGATTGGGATGCAGGGTTCGGATAGGTCAGGCGCTGCGCATCCGTTCGTACTAGATTGGGTACTTGGTCAAGGCCGAAGGGTTCGGGCAACGCACCAATCGCCATGCTTGACAAAACGCCCTGGATATCTGCGGGCAGCGTGGACCGCACGGCGGACGGCGCACCGGCGAGGGAAACCAATCCGTGCTGGTCGAACGCGGTCAGCGTCAGGCGGACCGGTGTGTCAGCAAGAACGAGCTCGAAGCCCTCGACATGAACTCGAGGGCTCGGGCTCTCGGGTGGCAAGACGACCGATGCAGATGAGTTCGTCAGCCACTCGACCGACATCGCGTCGGCCTGTCGGAGGAGATCCGAGGAAAGCGCGGCATCGATGGCGTCATTGCTCGCAGCATGGCTCTGATGAGCAGTAGAAACCAGGGTGGAAAGAACCGATGTCGTGAGCACGAGCGCCGCGAGGACGATTAGCAGCGCTGCACCGGCTCTGTGATGGCTGGTTCGCGGAGCTCTCATGGCCGGATCACCCGCTGCACGATGTTGTCCCCCGAGCGTAGTTCGAGCACATAGGCCAGTGGTGGGGCGGTGCCCTGTTGCTGATCTTCGTCCTCGTAGATGGGCTCGATCAAAAACCGATCTACCGATCCCACCAGAGTTCTGGTATGGCTTGGTCCGGCCGGGCGTTCGCGCTCATCGAGCGCCTGGGCGTGCCGGACGAGGGTGCCCGTTGTGGCATCCAACGCAAAACGGACCTCAAGCTGGGTTACGGTGGCATCGGAATCGACGCCCCGAGTACGTACAATCAATTGCCCGTCGCTCAAGGTAACGTGGCGCCCGGGATGCGACCGGTCACCCACGGACGCGTCATCGGCAACGCATAGCAGAGCGCGCTCGGCGTGCATGATCCAACGAAGCTCCGGCACAATGCCGCTATGGAGCTTTGAGATCGATCGAAGGAGCGTACTCGTGGAGACCGCGACGCCGGAGAGGAGCACAAGTGCGACCAGCGTCTCGATCAATGTGAGGCCAGGCCTAGATCGACTTCGACGCGGACTGTTCACGGTGTGGCCTCCTCGGGAAGGTAAACCCGTCGGGCGACCTCTGCAATGAGCTGATCGGACCGATCCAAAGCCGTGAACACCAACCAGGCGTTCGAGGACGAGTCTGGAGGCTGATCGGTTGTTCGTCCATCAGGAGCGATGCGGACGCGTAGGACATCCACTGGAGCTTGGGGTAGCTGTGGGCTCAAGAACAGGATGATACTGGATGCATTGATCCGGACTCCGTCCCAACTCGGATCGGGCGAGGCAGTCAGGCCAAAGTCCTCCGGGTTCCCAAGCACGAAATCCGCATACAAACCGAGCAGAACGATCTGGCCAGAAGTCGCTGACGGCTGCTGCGCTTCGGGCTGGCTGAGCCTCGCGGCACTGCGGAGCAAGCCCGCCGAGGCGGCGGCCAGGATTGCGAGCAGCGCCGTGGCGAGCAAGACTTCGACGATCGTGAATGCTCTTGGGGTCCGAGTCATGGCATGGACTCCGGCCAGCCTGTCAGCCCGCTGATAGCCCATCGTTTCGGTGTTGCGGGATCCCCTTCGATCCCGATCACGAGCTGAGAGTCTCGAGTGTGGCCCCGGCTGTCAAAATGAAGTGTGTAGAGGGGTTCGAGCCCGCTGCCATCAAACCACCGGAGATCCACATCTGGTCCAACGGATCTCGAGGCAAGCACTTCCTCGCTGTCCGATTCAACGAGTTCGATGTGGCCGTCCTCCAGACGGATCTGCACACTCTGGCCGCGCACGGCCGCGGTCCGGGCTTTGCCGTCCAGGTCGAGCGCGCTGGTGTATGCATCCATGATGCTCGCCTGCGTGCTCGTGCCAGCGAGCGTGACCGCCCCAACACCAGCAAGCATGCCGAGGAGCACTAGCACTACAAGTGTCTCGATGAGCGTCACACCTTTGGGCATCAGTCCATGTCCCGCAGATTGATCGAGCTCACGTCCGCAGCCTCTCCCTCGCCCCCGAGTGCTCCATCGCTTCCTAGAGAGAGCACCTCGTAGGGATGCTGGTCTGGCCCAGGAACAACCAGCCGGTACGCATTGCCCCACGGATCAAGCAACTGGCTCTTCCCGACGTAGTAGGCAGAGCTCGGCGAAGCGGTTGGCGTGGTGAGCGCGTCCAGCGACTCCGGCCACGACGAATGCTCGATGCGATAGGTCTCGAGCTTCCCGGCAATGACGCCGATGCCAGTTCGTGCCAGTTCGCGTTTGCCCTTGCCGAAGACACCGCTGAATCCCACGGTCAGGGTCGCGGCGAGCAGGCCAAGGATGACCACCACGGCGAGCACTTCGACAAGTGTCATGCCACAACGCGATCGGACCTCGCCGAGAGTTCGAGTATTGCGATGCGCCATCGTCTTGAACCCATCTGTTCCGTTCATCCGAGCACCTCCCGCAACCTGACTAGAGGCAGAGCCGCCGCCATGACGACCACACCCACAACCGATGCGAGCACCAAGATCACTCCTGGCTCAGCGAGTGCTGCGAGGCGATCGATGAGGCGGCCCGCCCGTCGGCTCTCCCGATCAGCGAGGCGTTCGAGCATGTCTTCGAGTTCGCCGGCTGCCTCCGCAGCAGCGACGAGGCGTCGAAACTCCGCGTTGAACCACAGCCGATCCTCAATCGAGCGTGCGAGGGTCTCGCCTCGCTCGACGTCCTTCGCCGCGTTGTCTAGCGCACGCCCTAGCGATGCCGTGATCGGTCCGCCACACGTAGCGGCGCACGCCCGCAGCGCCTCGACCAGTGGCACACCGCATCGCCCCATCGCGGCCAGTTCCCCGGCGACCCGAGCGAGAGCCCCAGCGCGCAGCGCTCCGGGGACCAGCTTGCGAGCGATTGGTGGCCAGTTCCTGCCGGAACCGGCCATCCCACGCGCGATGACGATCGGCATTGCTCCGCCGATCACCAGCAAGACGAGCGCGATCGGCCACCAGATGGCCAGACCCGAGCCCACGGCAATCACGGCTCGCGTCAATGCCGGAGGCTCGATACCGGCATCCGAGAGGACCTCGACCAGCCTCGGCAGTGGGCCACGGCTGAGAAAGATGACGACCCCGAGCCCAACCAATGAAACTAGTGCCGGATAGGCCAAGACTCCCGCCAGCTTCCCCGCGAGTTCATTCGATCTCGCCTGGCGTTCTCCGAGCACTCGCAGCGCAGCGGCGAGCTCGCCTCGATGCTGGCCGGCTTCGACGATGGCCACTTCCGAAGGCCCAAACCATCCTGGCGCTCCCGACATCGCTTCGTGCAACGCGTCACCTTCGGCTACGGCGCGGGTGAGGCTTCGTATCAGTGCGCGTTGAGTCCTTCGCCTCCCATCATCTGCAGACTCGGCAAGCGTCGAGAGGGCCTCGGTCAGTGGGAGTCCGGCGTCGAGCATCGTCGCCACGGCGTCGTAGAACTCGGCTCGCATCCCTGCACGACGGCTTCGGGCGTAGCTTCGCGCAACGTCGCGAACAGAGTCCTCTACACCGATCTTTGATCGAGTTCCGCCGGGGCGCTGCTTACGCCGGGGGACTTCATGCTTTGGCCGAAGATCGAGCAGCCGCAAGCCGTCGCGTCTCAGCAGTGATCGTGCTTCAGAGGCCGATGCCGCCTGCAGAACACCGGACCGAACATCACCAGTAGCGGATGCTGCCTTGTACTTCCAGGAACTCACGAGTCAACCTCAACCGACCTTGCACTCAGCGCCGCTGGTGTGTTCACCTGACCGAGCACTCGGCACACCTCGGTCTCGGTGGTAACACCCGACGCAATGAAGTCTGATGCGATGTCCCGGAGCGAACGCGTACCGGCCGTCCTGGACAATGCTCGAAGTCGTTGGGCGGTCGCCCCTCGACCAATGGCCTCGCGCATCGCCTCGTCAACGACGAGCAACTCGAACAAGCCCACCCGACCGCGGAATCCGGTACCCAGACACCGTTCACATCCCAGCCCCTGACAGTCTGCGTGGACTCGCCTGACCAGCCTTTGGGCAAGCGAAGCAGAGAGCGATGCGGAAACGAGGTAGGGCTCAACGCCGAGGTCGACGAGCCTCGTGATCGCCGTGGCCGCGTCATTGGTGTGGAGCGTCGAGAGCACGAGGTGGCCCGTGAGCGACGCCTGGATCGCGATACCAGCGGTCTCCTCGTCGCGGATCTCGCCGACCATGATGACGTCGGGGTCCTGACGCAAGATGTGGCGCAGGCCGGTGGCGAACGTCACGCCCTTCTTGGTATTGACCTGTGCCTGGCTGATGGCGACCCCGTCAGAAGAGAGCTCGTATTCGATCGGATCCTCGATCGTCATGACGTTCAGGTCGGCGGCACTTCGAGTGGCAATCCAGCGGAGCGTCGTATACAGCGTCGTCGTCTTGCCGCTACCGGTCGGTCCGGTCGACAACACTATCCCACTCGATCGAGTCACGCATGAGACGAACGCCTGTCGCTCACGCTCCGGCATGCCGAGCGCTTCGAAGCTGCCAAGAGTGCCCGCCGAGTCTGCCTCAAGCAGACGCAGTACCGCTCGCTCGCCGTAGGCGGTCGGGAGCGTACTGATGCGTAGGTCGACCGTGCGCTGGCCACGCTCACCGGGCTCGCGGTTCTCGCCGATCGTGACCGTGGCACGACCATCCTGTGGCAGGCGGTGCTCGGCCACATCCATGCGTCCCATGACCTTGATCCGGCTGACGAGCGGCCGGGCGAACTGGGCTCCGACCTCTCGCGTGGTGCGAAGCGCCCCGTCGACGCGTTCACGCACGAGCGTTCTGTCGGCCAGCGGCTGCACGTGCACGTCGCTGGCGCCATGGCCGATGGCCTCGAAGAGCAGGGCGTCGACGAGTCGCACGATCGGGCCCTTGCCCTGGGTGTTGAGCAGATCGTGCTCCGAATCCGCGATTATGCTTGCGACTACATCTGACTCGGAGTCGACCTCACTCTTCAGATCCTGGCTTGCACAATGGGCATACGCGGCGTCGATAGCCCGGGCCAGCCCCTCCGCATCCACGGTTGTGGTGACCCATTCGCCACCAAGCCTGGTCGCGCAGTTGTGCGGGATCGCGGGCCGTGTTGAAGTGGCGACGAGCAGAACGTCAGCAGGTTCTCGCACAACTCCGAGGATTAGGTGTCGACGTGCAAACTCCTCATTGATGCCTCGAAGGAACGCATTGCTAGGCGTGCCGAGCCCGCAGGCTACCGGATCGGAGGAACTCGCTTCATCGGTCGTGGTTGATTGTGCACCAGTGACCATCAATGCTCTTCAGTGGATTAGCTGCGGCTCGACCGCGGGCCAGCCGTCGTCCACGCCCAGTTGCAGCGCGGTCTGGCGTCCGAGATACTTCAGGGCCTCGAATCTCTCGCCCCGCATGACGCTAGCACGGATCAACACATAGAACTTCGTACTACTTTGCGACCGCGATTGATTCTTGAAGAAGTTGCCCAGGATTGGGATGCGGCCGAGCAGCGGAAGCCGGTTCTCGGCTTCGCCGTCCTGGGAGAACTCAAGACCACCAAGCACGATTGCGAAGCCGTCCGGAATCGTGGCAATGCTCGACAAAGAGCTGTCCTGCCGCGGTGGCGGGAGGGCTGGATCGCTCGAGTCACCCACGAACGAACTGAGCGAGATGTCATACTCCAGGATCAGATGATCGCCTTCGGCAATCTGTGGCCGAAGGGTGACTTGCGTGCCCGCTTGGGATGAT
>ERZ1740058.153-NODE-153-length-58851-cov-7.036244_pt1 | contig 58851 bp, 53 predicted proteins | sample MGYA00581745_ERZ1740058 | MGnify/ENA primary metagenome ERZ1740058 (study PRJEB43018, sample SAMN04849742) | marine metagenome | isolation source: floating plastic debris | place: Pacific Ocean | collected 2008-08-30 | study: EMG produced TPA metagenomics assembly... | reverse complement strand
TTCGTTTCAGTCCTGATGGCAAGACCATCGCCACGGCCAGTAGCGACGGAACGGCCAAGCTGTGGAACAAAGACGGCACATTACTGGATTGGGCAGAATTCCATCCTTGTTATGAAATGAAGAGCTATCTACGAGACAGTCCCTCTGTTCAAGCGGAGGACAGAAACCTTTGCGACTAAGCTCAGTGCTTAAAGGTGTATCATTAACGTGATAGAGGCAAGTTGTGTCATGCAGGTAAATTGGGGTAGTAGGGGTCGTGGGTTCAAATCCCGCCGCTCCGATCGGCAGAATGTTTGCTGGCAAAGAGCCGTCCTTACTGAAAAGGACGGCTCTTTGATTTATATCTTCTCCAATGTGTCGCAATCAGTCTATTCGCAACTCTTTAGGAAGTGATTCTTGGCTATCTTGAAGTGTTAAGCCCTATCTTTAAACAATCTCAGGATAATCGAGTCTTCTAGCCTATTAGATGTATTGTGCGTGCGTACACTAAATGGTTCCTCTGGTAAGTCGTACTGTGTACTCTGTCGTTGGTAATCACAAAGGAGAAAACTATGGGTCTCGAAGATAAGTTGAAAGATGCTGTAGATAGTGCCAAAGAAAAAGTGGAAGGTGTTGTTGGTGATACTGGTGAAATCGGCGAAGACTTGAAAGACAAAGCCCAGTCAAAGATCGACGAAGTCGCTTCTGATGTAGAAAGCAAGGTCAGCGATACTGTGGACAGTCTCAAGGACAAGCTGCCTGGCTAGTATCTGCTAGCGACTATTGACTGACATTCATCAATTTCAATAGCTTTGAAGGTCTGCCTATCCAAGGGAGGCCTTTTTGTGTAGGTTGCGTGTAGAGCTTAGGTGGCGATCGCAGTAAATGCGTAATCGTCTAAGCATTTACGGCTAGCGATTGTCGTGATCGCAATACAGCACCACTAGGTACAACCTCCTATGGCACAATATAGACATTATTAACACCTGTAGATAAAGCCTGTGAGTAACGCCAAGCAGCCTGCCCGCCGCGCCGTCTTTCCCTTCACTGCGGTTATCGGCCAAGAAGACATGAAGCTAGCACTGATTCTGAACGTGATCGATCCTAAGATTGGTGGCGTGATGATTATGGGCGATCGCGGTACAGGTAAATCTACGACTATCCGCGCACTAGCCGATCTCCTGCCAGAAATCGAAGTTACCGCAGACGATCCCTACAACCGGGACCCCAAAAATCCCGACATACTCAGCGAATACGAAGGCTCAGACATTCCCGTTGTTGCCAAAAAAGTTCCTATGGTGGACCTGCCGCTAGGCGCAACCGAAGATCGCGTTTGCGGCACGATTGACATTGAGAAGGCCCTTTCTGAAGGTGTCAAGGCGTTTGAGCCTGGCCTTTTGGCAAAGGCAAACCGAGGATTGCTCTACGTAGACGAAGTCAACTTGCTGGACGACCACCTCGTCGACGTTTTGCTTGATTCAGCGGCCTCCGGATGGAACACCGTTGAGCGTGAAGGCATTTCCATTCGCCACCCGGCTCAGTTCGTTCTGATTGGATCCGGTAACCCAGAAGAAGGTGAACTGCGCCCTCAGCTGCTAGACCGCTTCGGTATGCACGCCGAAATTCGCACTGTCCGAGACCCTGAACTGCGCGTGCAGATAGTAGAGCAGCGCACCGAATTTGACCAAGATCCTGATGGCTTTTCGGCTAAGTGCAAAGCTGAGCAAGACGCCTTGCAGGAAAAGATCGTCAGTGCTCAAAACCGTTTGAAAGAGGTCACCCTAGATCCTGATTTCCGTATCAAGATCTCACAGGTTTGCTCCGAGCTAGATGTTGATGGTTTGCGTGGTGATATTGTCAGTAATCGTGCGGCAAAAGCGCTAGCTGCATACGAAGGCCGTACAGAAGTGACGCTCGAAGACATTCAGCGGGTGATTGCTTTGTGCTTGCGCCACCGTTTGCGTAAGGACCCCTTGGAATCTATTGATTCTGGTTTCAAAGTTGAAAAGACATTCGGCAGCGCTTTTGGTGTGGCGGTTGCTGGAATGTCAGCCAATGGTCGTCAGCCTGCTGGAGTGCGATAGCGAGATATTCGCGACTGCTGACGCTTTATGACGACAAAACGCATCCTTGGATTAGATCCGGGGCTCGCTATTCTAGGTTTTGGTGTGATTGAGTACGATCCTGCTAAAATGCGTCATCTCAACCCAGAGATTAAAACCGTGGACTACGGCATTGTCCAGACACCTGCACGCACCGATACGGGCAAACGATTGTGCACTATCTACGACGATTTGCACAGTGTGATCGATGAGTATAAGCCCGATCTGGTTTCTATCGAGAAACTGTTTTTCTACCGCATGGGCAACACGATTTTGGTCGCTCAGGCGCGGGGCGTCGTGATGCTGGTGCTGGCGCAGCGAAATCTTCCTTTTGTAGAATTTACGCCCGCTCAAATCAAGCAGTCGATCACGGGTCATGGCAATGCTGACAAAGCTGACGTGCAAGATGCGATCGCTCGCGAGCTGAAGTTAGACAGCATCCCAAAGCCTGACGACGCTGCCGATGGTCTTGCCGTTGCCTTAACAGCCTGGTTTCGGATGGACTAGCGCTAGATTGCATCACCTATAACAGCACTGATTGGGGATAAAGACCATGCCAGAATTTGCGACCTCATTAGCCAGAGCTAAAGTTGATAAGCTGATGCAGCCTGCTCTCATTCGGGTCATCGATAATATCCGAAAGCAGCTAGATCAGGCCACCTGGCAGGGGCGTTACGAAGAAGAGCTGATTTGGCCAGAAGGCACAACGCCTGAGCAGAAGCAGGAATATGCAGCGCTGCAAAAGTTACTTCACGGCGTTCCACCAGAAGAGCACGATCGGGTCGCCGATCTGATGTCACAGTTGCCGCAGCCTTCTCCTTTATATACACTGCGGTTGAATCACGCCGACCAGGCGGACCGAACGGTTGATATTTGGGCGCTTTGCTATCAGGTATGTGCTGTTGCCTACGACGAAAACAGTACTGCTGCCATTGAGGCGGATGACAGTCTCTTTGATGAGCTGGGCGAAGTTGACTGGCGCGTACTAGATGACAAGACAAAGGCGTTAATCGAGGCGATTTTTTCTGACTTGCCATCCTAGCTGTGTTGTTCCGACTGTGCTGTCTCAACTACGCCTTTAGCGATCGCCTTTCAAGAAAGTTATGTCGTAGTTGAATCGTGCCTATCTATTCGTTAGATGGTCAAACCTTTGATTGCTGTGGTTATTTGAGATAAGTATCTTCAGCGGTGAGTGCATATGCAGCTAATCGGAATGCTTGATTCTCCCTACGTTAGGCGAGTTGCGATCGCACTTCACTATTACAATCTCGCCTTTGAGCATCAATCGCTCTCCGTCTTTCGCAACGTAGACGAATTTAGCAAAATCAACCCGCTGATAAAAGCCCCGACTCTGGTGTGTGATAACGGCGAAGTGCTGATGGATTCAACGCTAATTTTGGCTTACCTTCAAAAGCTCGTCGGTAGCAAGCTTTCCCTCATGCCTGAGTCAATAGAAGACTATCAAAAAGCACTGCGTCTCATCGGACTGGGCTTGAATGCTTGCGATAAGAGTGTGCAGATTTACTACGAGCGCGACATGCGTCCAAAAGATAGGCAGCATCAGCCCTGGCTTACGCGGGTAGCGTCTCAGTTAAAAACTGCTTACGAACTCATTGAAGCTCATGTGCAATCAGCAAACGGCTGGCTAATAGAAGATCGGCTGACCCATGCAGATATTGCCGTATGTGTAGCCTGGCAGTTTACGCATCATATGATTCCTGGGGTGATTCAACTAAATCACTATCCGTCGCTTTCGCAGCTGTCGCTACAAGCTGAGGCAGCGCGCGCATTTATGCAATTTCCGCTAGCGCCTGGCTGGCAGGCTCAGGCTTAAACGCTTGCTTATCTGCTGTTTACGCGACTTATCCACAAGAAAATGCGAATAGACCTCAATGCAGTGCCAGTAGAAACCGGTACGACTTATCCAGCAGCGTTCCAATCAGCTGTTGCTGGGCGATCGCGCCAACGAGTCGGCAACGCCGCAGGGCTCAAAAACTTCGGTGTCAACTTGACTACGCTTACACCCGGCAGCTGCTCAGCTCTCAGGCATTGGCATTCTGCGCAAGACGAGTTCGTTTACGTCGTGCAGGGTGAGCTGACACTGATCACTGATGAAGGCGAGCAAGTACTAGGCCCGGGTGATATGGCTGGCTTTGCTGCGGGCGTAGAGAATGGTCATCATTTGGTCAATCGAGCTAATGTGCCTGCTACGTATTTAGAGGTAGGCGATCGCACGCATCCCGATACAGGCAACTATCCTGACCACGATTTGGTTTGCTTGCCAGACCGTACGTTTATTCACCGAGATGGCAGCACTCACCACTAGTGCCTTTTTTCCGGTGTTTCTTCCCTGAGGCATAACTCTCGGCAACCCTCCTCATTCTCATTAGCCCGCTAGAGTTACGAAGAACCACCCTGCTCAAATCAATAGGCATAATGTTTCACTGGCATTGGAGTAAGCGTGAAAACTTCCGTGGCTACAGTTTTGTACGCTTTGGGCATTTCATTCGAATCACGCTCTTATGCGGCTATCAACTGGTAACTCAGCATGAACGTCAACCAGTGAACGTCAACCAGAAAGCGCTCGAAAATGCGCCGATAAATGAAAATCTAAGGTATAAATTTATACTCTTAAAATTTGGTTTGCTGAGTTAGCTATCTATAGTCAGCTTTTTGGCCTATGGTCAGCTCTTGGGCTGATTTCTCGGCTACTAAGGTTCTCATCGCAAAACAATAGGACTTCAAATGAGAAAAATCCGCTTTTTAAGCGTATTGATGACACTAGCAACCACGGTCGGTCTTACGTCAATCAGCGTCGTTGCCAATGCGCAGGTTCGTTGGACGCCTGACCCTGAGCGTGGCCGGGCTTCTAGTAGTATGTCTGGCGGACGGCGAGGAACGCCTTTTGCCGCTTGCGCGCTGGACCACGGTAAGCCCGATCCAGCTATTACACTGCTTGTGCCCGATGGTAGTGTCAATCTTACGACCGAAGCACTCCCTACACTCTCCTGGTTCTTAGAGAGCGATCAGGTTGTAGAGATGGAATTTGTGCTGTCCTCGCCTGAAAGTGCTAGCGCTATCTATACTCAGCAGATTCGGTCGGCGGCTGGACTAGTAGAAGTTGCACTGCCAGAATCAGCCGCATTAGAGCCAGAAATTCCCTATCGCTGGACTGTTTTCGTCGAATGCGATGGTGGCGAATATTCTATTCACGCCCGTAGCTTTGTTCAGCGTACAGAGGCTGCTATGACTGGCGCAAGCCTAGAAGCGTCGCCTTTGGAGCTAGCGAGTTCTTATGCTGCACAAGGCATCTGGTACGATGCGCTCAACACGCTAGTCTCTGCATACCGCGAAGAAAGTGAAATGGATACCCTGTTGGAAATCCGTAGTCTGTTACGTCAGGCCGATGCTGAAGTTCCTTTGGATCTTTCTCTAGCCGCAGAATCTTGAGCGTTTCGCTTTGTGGCCTTGCTTATAGCTATCCGTGGTATCTCAATTAATGCTGAGTGCTGGCTGGCACAAATTTCTACGTCATATCTACAGCTATATCGATGCTGACTGGGTTTCTCAGATGAGTCCAGTTATATAAACGTGGGTCGATCTGTAAACGAGTGGGCTTACTAAAAGGGCAAGCCAGTTTCCTATGCTATCTTTACGCACTGCTGTCGTTGCATAGGGCGTTGGGTGGTGTGACCGTGACGCTGAGTGCGTGTTCAGTCGTACGCCTTTGGCTCAGCGATATACGGAGAGGACAGATTTTTAAGTGGTGGATCACCTCCAAAAGTCATCTGCCACAGAATGGCTGTACAGTCTTGGCACATGGTGGCACAAGGTTGCTGGCAAGCGTGCTATGCCGCTGATTCTTGGGGTGATAGCAACCAGTGGTGTGCTAACGCTACGTAGCCTGGGCGTTTTTCAAGTTTGGGAGCTGCACGCGTTTGACTGGATGATGAATCACCGCCTAGCCGAGCAGCCAGATGAGCGCATCGTAATTATCGGGATTACAGAAGAAGATATTGAGCGCTCTCAAAGCGCGGTCATCTCCGATACGTTTCTCGCTGAAGTCATTCTGGCTGTAAAAGATCAGCATCCTGCCGTAATTGGCCTGGATCTCTTCCGCAATGTGGCTCACGATGATGGCTACAGTCAGTTACAAGAGATTCTGGCGGAAACACCTAATATTATCGGTATCGAGAAGGTTATTGATGACGATGCTTTAGCCGCTGTATCTGGCAATGCGGTACTCACTCAAGACAATCGAGTGGCTGCTAGCGACCTGATTGTAGATGTAGACGGTCGGATTCGTCGCGGATTTTTGTTTCCCAGTGCAGTCGGCGATTTGGTGATAGAAGGCCTCGCTTTTCGAGTCGCTTTGGAGTACCTAGCAACTCATAATATTTATCCCAACCCTGACGCCAACGTTTTAGAACTCGGCCATGCGCGCCTTCCCCCTTTTGAGAAAAATTCGGGTGGCTATAGTAACGCTGATGCTGGCGGCTATCAAATTGTGATGAACTGGCGCTCCAACCTACACTTTCAAACCTTTAGCGCGTACGAAGCTGTAGAAGGCAAGATTCCACCAAACGCCCTGCAAGACAAAGTTGTTCTGATTGGCAGTATGCAGGCTGGGGATGCAGACGTATTTTTTACGCCCTACAGCATGGGCACTCGTAGAGACTCTCCTACTCTATTGCCGAGCTATGGTGTTGAAATTCATGCTAGTTTAGCTAGCCAAATTATTAGCGCAGCTTTTGGTCAGCGGCCTCCTCTGAAAACGCTCTCAGACTATGGCGAAGCGGCCCTAATTACTCTCTTCGCCTGGCTAGGAATTGGTTTGTACCATACAGGCCGCAGCGATTTTCGTCGTCTACAGCTCTATAGTTTTTTTCTCTTTGGCAATATGGGACTGAGTCTTGTTTTGCTGATGATTGGTGGCTGGTGGTTGCCGATTGTTCCAACGGGTGTCGCGCTAATAACCGCGCCGATTATCACTCGCTTACACAAGCTCAATCGGTTACAGGCATTATCAGAAATTGACGAATTAACTCAGTTAGCAAATCGCCGAGGCTTTCGGAAGCACCTGACAAAGGAGTGGCAGCGCGCCGTGCGATCGCGCACACCTATATCTCTGATTCTCTGCGACGTTGACTATTTCAAACTTTATAACGACACCTACGGGCATCCTCAAGGTGATGAGTGTTTGCGGCAAGTGGCTTGTGCCATTGGACAGTCTGTTCGTCGTCCAGACGACTTAGCGGCTCGCTATGGCGGTGAAGAATTTGTCGTTTTGCTGCCCAATACAGATGCTGAAGGCGCTCAACGGCTTGCCAAAGAAGCCGCTGCTAACGTTCGCGCACTTGCTATGGAACATTCTGCTTCTGAGATCTCCGCTTACGTCAGCATTAGTCTGGGTGTGACGACAGTCTTTCCAAGGGAGGGTGTGGCAGTGAGTACCCTAGTCGATACTGCCGACTTAGGGCTGTATGAAGCCAAGCGCCGAGGCCGTAACCAGATGGTGTTGAGATTGCCCTGGGCTGTTTGATATTCAAGCGCTCTTATCTTCAAGCACTCTTATCTTGTTGACGGTCTTGACGATGCGTATTGCGGTAGTTCACTCTTGCTCCGGCCCATTGAAGCTTGTTGCGCAGTGTTCGGTAGTAGGAGTGCTCTTCTCTAAGAATGATGAATTTTGCTAGGTGGCTAGCCATGCGGATATCGACGCGCTGACCTGGCCAAATGCTGGTTCCAAAGACACCGTCCGTCCAAAGCTTGGTGTTGCCTTCTGGGTCAACCAATGGCCAAACGCTGACTGTACTTCCTGGTGGAAGCACAATTGGCCGACTAGATAAGCTCATGGGACAAATCGGCGTGACAATTAGCGCATGCATTCCTGGGTGCACGATTGGACCATTCGCCGAGACCGTGTACCCGGTAGACCCGGTCGGCGTACTAATCAGCAGTCCATCCCCTTGGTATTGATCAACAACTTCGCCGTCGATTTCAACTTCTAACGTTGAAGTAATCATTCGATTGGGCGAGGCTGGTTTTACGCACATCTCATTGAGGGCAAAGTAGCGATCGCTCACGGGTTCAATATTGTAAGACTCACCCTTGTGGGTTCTTGCCTGTAGCATCATGCGCAGCTGTACAGCGTAGTGATCACCCAGCAGTCTTTCCCATATGTTTTCCCAGTCGCCAATGACTTCTTCAGCTGCCTCTGCCAAGAACCCAAGATGCCCCCCCACATTTACGGCCAGAATAGGAATATCATCCATGGCTAAATGGCGAGCTGCCCCCAGTGCTGTACCATCTCCGCCGAGTACTACAGCTAAATCAATGGGCTCATGAACCGATTCTAAAAAGACAGGATAAGGATTATCTTTCGCTCCGCTAGGCCCCATCAGAACCTTGGCACCTAGTGCTTCTAACTGCCGTGCGCACTTATCTGCGCAGCTTTTACTGACCTGATTACCTGCTTTATATACGATAATGACCTGCTTAAGCTGCACAGCGTTTCCTTAAGTGAGTTGATTCCGCATAAAAGTTTCCTAAGCAGCCGGGCAGGAGCTATACCTATATCTACCTGTACATAGCTTGCCGTATTGAGGCTGAAAGCCACACAAGTCAAGCTAAGCACTTACAGCAAAAAACCTTAAGGTTGAGATGCCCTCAAGGTTCGTTTAGCCTCAATGATTGCTGCCTACCGTCTCGGCTGTAGCATTTTGGCAGGAAAATTTCGGCACTACCACTTCAACACTACCACTTCAACAAATTGAATTGCTCCATATCAACTGTATCGCGGTTCCGATAGATAGAAAGCACAATCGCCAAGCCCACTGCAGCTTCTGCCGCAGCGATTGTAATAACAAAAACCGAAAATACCTGTCCTCTTATCGCATCTGGGTCTAGATAGTTAGAAAAGGCCATCAGGTTGACATTAACCGCGTTGAGCATTAGCTCAATCGACATCAGTACGCGAATAACATTACGACTGGTTACCAGGCCGTAGATGCCAATACAAAATAGGGCCGCTGCAAGGATTAAAAAGTATTCGAGTTGCATAGGTAGTTTGATTTAAGGCTTTCGAATGAAATCTACAGGCTATCACGACTGCCCGCAGCGACCAACTCGCGAGGCTTTTCTGGTAAGGTCAGCGCCTCTTCTGTTGGAATGGCTGTATCTGGCAAATACTCACGGCGCGCCAAAATAATGGCGCCTACTAGCGCAATCAATAGCAATACCGAAGCCAGTTCGAAAGGCAGTAAGTAGTCGCTGAAGAAATGTTGACCAATCACCTCAATCGCTCTGTCCCCAGCTGCAGGCACTGTAGAAATTGTCCAAGGATGAGAGAGTACCATGGTGCTGAGCAATCCGAATAAACCGGCACATACCGCGCCAGTTGCCGCCTTCCCAACCCATGCGTTTTTGACCGTAGCAAAGTCTTCCTGCTTGTTTACCAGCATGATTCCAAACAGAATCAAAACGTTGACCGCACCGACATAAACCAGCACCTGTGCCGCGGCTACGAATCCTGCATTAAGCAGAATGTACAAGCCTGAGATGCTGATAAAAACTAAGCCGAGCAAGAATGCTGAGTAAACAATATTAGAGAGAAGAACAACGCCTAGAGCGCCCACTAGCATAATCAGGCCTAAAAGGCCGAAGGATACGAGCTGTACTCCTTCTGCTAGGTTCAATGTTGCCAATGTCAAAACGATTTCTTCCTCATAGTATGTCTAGTTGAAAAAGTGCCAGTTGAAAGTGCTCACTCAAAATGCAACTTACAAAATGCAACTTACAAACGGAGCTCAAGGCAGTCTATTTGAGCTAACTGCTGCTTTTTTCTTCAGCAGCAGCGTTTGCAGGCGTTTTCTTCGCTTCTTCTGCTTCAATTTCGGCCAAAATGTCTTTAGGTAACCGTCCTGCTCTTTGCGTTCCCTTGGGTAGATCATGAGGATCCATTGCACCTTTGGGTAGGTAAGCAAATTCTCTCATGGGTGCCACCATTGGATCTTCGGTCACCTTGTAAGGTAAGCGGCCCAGAGCAACGTTATCGTAGTTTAAGTTATGGCGGTCGTAGGACGCTAGCTCATATTCTTCGGTCATGGATAGGCAGTTTGTGGGGCAGTATTCCACACAGTTCCCGCAGAAAATGCAGACACCAAAGTCAATACTGTAGTGGTTGAGCGTCTTTTTCTTGGTTTCTCTATTAAATTCCCAATCTACAACTGGCAGGTTGATAGGACAGACTCTGACGCACACTTCGCAGGCAATGCACTTGTCAAACTCAAAGTGAATCCGACCGCGATAGCGTTCTGACGGAATGACTTTTTCGTAAGGGTACTGCACGGTTACTGGTCGGCGCTTCATATGGTCGAAGGTAACCGATAGACCCTGGCCAATGAATTTTGCTGCCTGAGCGGTTTCTTTAGCGTAGTCACCGACTTGTTTTAGAAAGTTCAACATGACAAGGTCTTAGGGGTAATAAATAAACGTGGGACAAGCATTGCTTACTCACCGAGCAATCAACTCCGATCGATTTGATGCTAAATAGTGACTTTCAATTGGTTTATCCGCCAAAGAAGCCAGGTAAAGTCAGCTTGAGACCTGCTGTAACTAGCAAGTTCACCAGCGCAATGGGCAGTAAGAACTTCCAGCCCAGGTCTAGCAGCTGATCGATTCTAACGCGAGGTACGGTCCAGCGTAGAAGGATAGTTAAAAAGACCAGCAGATAGGCCTTCAGCATTGTCATCACAATACCAAGCGAAGCCGCAACGATTTGTACTACAGGCGCAGTTTCACTGATGCCGAGTAGCGCAGTGATGCTTTCTACAGGAACAGGGAAGCTCCATCCTCCTAGATACAGCACCGACACAATCAGTGCTGAAAGCATCAGGTTTACGTAGGAGCCGACGTAAAATAGTCCGAACTTCATACCTGTGTATTCAGTTTGATAGCCTGCGACTAATTCTTCCTCTGCCTCTGGTAGGTCAAACGGCAATCTTTCACATTCAGCTAGCGCTGAAATCCAAAAAATAACAAAGCCCACTGGCTGCCGCCAGATGTTCCAACCCAAAATGCCGTATTGCGACTGCTGATTGACAATATCGATAGTGCTCAGCCCGTTGCTCATCATCACAACAGCAAGAACGGCTAGTGCTAGAGGAATTTCGTAGCTGATGGACTGAGCCGCGGCACGTAGACCGCCTAATAAGGAGTACTTGTTATTAGAAGAGTAGCCAGCCATCAGTAAGCCAATGGGCGTGATGCTAGACAGTGCAATCCACAAAAAGATGCCAATCCCAAGGTCTGTAATCACCAGATTTTGTCCGAAAGGTACGATCAAAAAGGACAAAAACACCGGAATCACGACAATGGCGGGCCCAATAATAAAGAGCCACGGGTCGGCTTTTGCAGGAGTGATATCTGCTTTAAAGATGAGTTTGACCCCGTCAGCTACGGCTTGAAGTGCGCCGAGCGGTCCAACGTACTCAGGCCCGATACGCTGTTGGGCCGCGGCTGAAATCTTTCTCTCTAGCCAGACGCAGATGAAGATACTTACGGTTGCCACAATTAGCATAAGCACCATAGGGAGCGGTATCCATACCGTTTTGGCGGCACCTGCTGGTAGGCCCAAATCGGTGAGGGCGCGAACGAATGTCCCTTGGAGGTCAATGCCTGGAGTCATGCTTTTTAAAGACGTACTGCGGTGTCTTGCTACATTTCTTTAACAGATTCTAACGCTTAATCAACCGCAGTACGTCAATTCAGCGGTCGATTCAGACCTAAAATCTGCTCTCCAAAGTAAAAAATGTCTGGTGTAAAGCCGCTACAAAATAAAACCCCCCTAGCTGTAAAGCCAGAGGGGCTGGAGTTCCTGAAAATCGTCACTGGATATATAGTCACGTTATCGTTTGCTTTTGCAAAGGGGGGTAGGGCCCATCACCTCGAAAACGACCGGGAGTCGTACTTCCTTATTGAAGAACCTTAATCACACCTAAGGTCGTGGTTGTTCTGGGATTTGGCCAATTTGGTTAAAAGTGCTTTCGGATTAAATTTTTTTGACTATTTTTCCCATAGCTGTAAGCGTTTTTCGATTGAAATGTAAGGTTGCTCGTGGGGACCTTCGTAAATTTGAGTGGGACGAAAGATTCTATTTTTGCCGATTTGTTCTTTCCAGTGAGCGAGCCAACCGGCGACACGGGCGATCGCAAAAATCGGCGTAAACAAATCAGTTGGTATTCCTAGCTTGCGATACACCAGTCCAGAATAAAAATCTACATTGGGGTAAACCCCTTTATGTCCTAACTTTTCTTCGATGACTAGCTCTAGCTCTAGCGCAATATCGTAATAGTCATCGCGTCCAACCTTGGCAAATAGCTGTTCGGCCAGTCCCTGTAAAATCACTGCCCGAGGATCTTTTACCTTGTATACTCGGTGGCCAAATCCCATGATTTTTTGTTTGTTAGCGATGCGATCGCTAATATAAGGCCGTACGTTATCTACTGAGCCGATTTCTTGCAGCATAGCAATCACTGCTTCATTAGCACCGCCGTGCAAAGGCCCGGCCAACGTCCCTACGGCAGAGGCGACGACTGCATAGGGATCGGTCAGCGTAGAAGCCGTTACCATGGCAGAGAATGTAGAGGCGTTGATAGTATGCTCTGCATGGAGCATCAGGCAAATATCAAAGATGCGAGCCGCCAGCGGATCGGGCTCCTGCTCGTTTAACATGTACAAAAAATTAGCGGCATAGCTCAGATCGTCGCGAGGCTGCACCGGATCGTTGCCCTTACGCATCATCTTGAAAGCGGCCACCATGGTTGGGATTTTAGCGATCAGTCGGACCACCGCATTTTGCACATAGGCCGGATCTGAAAGTTCTCTGCGTGAATGAAATAGTCCTAGCGCCGCCGCACAAGCCTGCAACGCATCCATTGGGTGGCCGCTCTCAGGAAAGCATTTCATCATGTCGCGAATGCGATACTTTAACCGGCGGTGGTATTGAACTTCGTGTTCAAACGCTTTGAGATCAATCGTCGTAGGCAAGCCACCCCAAATAAGCAGATAGGCACTTTCTAAAAAGCTGCTGCTGCGGGCAATTTCTTCAATCCGAATACCCCGGTATTCCAAGATGCCATGCTGACCATCGACGTAGCTAATGCTCGACTGCGTGGCTGGAATGCCTTCTAACCCTGGCCGATACTCGCATGCCGTTGGCGTCATGTTTGGGCTCCTTTTTGTCAAAAACTGAAAATGGCTGTTAATACCATAGACCGAGATGACGTCTGAAATCTTTGTGTCCCCTGACTTTCTCGCTGTGGGCTATCGATTTATTGGCCTGATAGAGGTCAATTAGTCAGTATTTAGAACACCGTTCTCTGGATCGACTAGCCGCTGAAGTTTTTGCTTGATTTGCTTATCAAACACTTCCCACTTTTGCCGGTTGTAGTCGCTGTTTTCGTAGTAGCCAGAGAGAAATCCAATCGGGATTTCAAATCCGCCTGCCATGGACCGACCGCCACCGAAGAATCGACCGTGACTGTCCTGTCCCAAGGCTTCTTTTATAAACTCATCTGGGTCGAGCGTAATTTTATTCGTTCTTAGTGAGCCCACCACCAGCTCTTTCTCTTCGTCCTCGTCGTGCACAATTCCATAGACCACTGCGGTGTGGATATTTTCTTCTGTCACTAAAAAGTCTGCTGCTTGAGGAATCGCATCACGATCTTCATAGCGCAAGTAGCCTACTCCTGCGATAGAAACGCTGTTTTGCATTTGACGGTTGCGCAGCGATCGCTCAATCACATCCATCACTCGCCGCGATCTTGAAGCCTGTAGGATGGCGCTCAAAAGCTGCGCGTCATAATACTGGCTCAAGAAAGCCGCTGCTATAAAATCTGGCTCAGATGCCTGCATAAGTTGACTGGTATCTGAGCGTAGCCCATGCATCAGCGCGGTTGCACATTTTACATGGTAACTATTACTACGATCCAACTGGATCAGCCCAGATTGTAGATACTGCGCCATCATTGTGGCTGTTGCATGCGTATCAGGGCGAATATCAGCCATTTCAGCTTTGATCTTGCCCTGAATGGCGTGGTGGTCAATGACTAGAAGCAGCGGTAGTTCAGCCGCCTCTACTCGCTCTGTGAGGTGGCTAGTGGTTCCTTGGGTGTCGATTAAAACGTAACCTTGATACTGCGTTAGATCAGGTGCTTCTTTTGCTGATGCAGGCCATCGTTTTGCTGGCAGGTTAGTGAGTTTGACCAGCGCAATATTCTCTTGATGGCTGAGGGTCCCTGAATAAAAAATATCGCACTGGATATTGTACGCGCTGGCAATCAGACGGTAGGCCCAGGCAGAAGACAGTGCGTCGGGGTCTGGAAAATCCTGAAGTAGCACGAGCTGCTGAGTGCCACTATGTTTTTTGAGCAGCTTTTCTAAGGCTTCTGCTGGATTACTCTCTAAGCCGGCTGCTCGCCTAAGCGTGGCTGTTTGATCAACTAGCGCATTTTGTGCCAAGGCTGTCTTTCCTTTGTTATTTGAAGTGGTATTGCCTGAAGTTGTGGTTGAAGGCGGCTGTTTGGACATTTTAGGCCTCAATGACTGCTTGACCAATGGTTTTGTTGTCTAGCCACGATTTTTAGCAAAAGGCTTTCAGCAAAGGGCTTTGAGATGTCTAATTGCGGAGATGTTCTAATGCTGGAAATATTTTAATGCTGGAAATATAAGCTCTGGAAATATTAAGGTGTTCTGGCAGGAGTTCTGGAAACAGCAATGTAGGGGATTCCAGAAAACGCAGATGAGCCCACACACTTCCAGCTGGTTTTAGCTGGTGTGTTGCTATTCTATCAATTTTCGAAATGCGGATGTACCTGGGCCGACCACAACGATTCCCTTATCGGTGTGCAGCCCTGATTTCAAAGCGATCGATTAAGCTTGCTAAGGTAGCCCTATTGTCATTCGGTCTATCTAATGGGTCCGTCTAAGATGAAGGCGGCTTAATTAAAGCCCTAGTTGAGTCCAATGACGTACTGCCGCCACTCTTGGTGCACGCCACCGCGCACGTGTCTGGAGATCTCAAAGTATAAGCTGCTATGAGGTTTGCGTGGCTGGCTGGTCAGGGGCATTTCCGCCTCTCTTGGGGTACGGCTGCCCTTCTTGACGTTGCAGCGTACACAGGCACTTACAATGTTTTCCCAGCTATCGCCGCCGCCTCGCGATCGCGGGATGACATGATCTAACGTGAGGCTTTCGCCTGTATGTCCACAGTACTGACAGGTATTGTTGTCTCGGTGGAGTAAGTTTCGCCGGGTGAGCGGAATTTCTCGGTAGGGAATGCGAACATAGTGACGCAATCGAATCACGGTGGGCAAGGGAAAGTCAGGATATATTTGCTGTTCCTGCTGTTCTATCTGCTCTGCTTTGCCCTTGATGATTAGCACAACTGCGCGCCGCCAGCTTGTAATGTTAAGCGGCTCATAGGAGGCATTTAAAACGAGAACCTTACTCATATACAGTGCCGAGATTCTGCCTAGATACTAGCACAAGTGTATTTTAGCTGAGGTTGAGAGCCAGTTAGGTTAGGATTTTGGGAGTTAACTGCCGAAAGGTTCTGTCTATTATCTGAGAGATTGCCATGCTTAGTTGGGACCAGACACCTACGCTTGCTTCTATGCGTTGTTCTAGGGCTTGGGTCGAGATTGATCTAGAGGCGCTAACGCATAATATCAGAGCGCTAAAAGCGTTGCTCTCGCCCGCGACTGACTTGATGTCGGTGGTCAAAGCGGATGCGTATGGTCATGGCGCAGTGACGGTTGCGCGTACGGTCTTAAGGGCGGGCGCTACTTGGCTGGGGGTCGCTACAGTTCCAGAAGGTGTTGAGCTACGAGAAGCCGGAATTGAAGCACCGATTTTGGTCATGGGCGCGGTCAATGATCCAACTGAAGTGCGAGCGATCGCACATTGGCATTTGCATCCTACCCTCGTTAGTCCTAAACAGGCCCTAGTATTTTCTGAAACCCTAGCCACCTATACTGCTCATTCTTCAGAGACTGATTTCCTTCAAGCTCTACCTGTTCATCTCAATTTTGATACAGGCATGTCTCGGCTAGGTGTTCGCTGGTCGCAAGCTGTTGAGTTTGCGCGCTTTGTCAAGCAGCTGCCGCATCTAGATACGGTGAGCGTTTATTCTCACTTTGCAACGGCTGATAGTCCTGACCCTACAACGATGCACTTGCAGCATCAGCGATTTGACTCAGCGATCGCAGCGCTCAGACAAGCAGATCTACTCCCCAACAGGCTTCACCTTGCCAATTCCGCGGCCACGCTGACCGATTCGAGCTTGCACTACGACATGGTCCGCGTTGGGCTTGCAACCTACGGTCTATACCCAGCGCCTCATCTCAGCCAGAAGGTCGCCCTAAAACCTGTGCTGTCTGTTAAAGCTCGTATTACTCATCTAAAAGAACTCGCTGCGGGCGATGGCGTGAGCTATGGCCACAGGTTTATCGCTAAAAAGAATATGCGAATTGCTATCGTGGCCATTGGCTATGCTGACGGTGTGCCCCGGCTGTTGTCTAACAAATTGAAAGTTGCGATCGCCGGTCAACTGGTTCCTCAGCTAGGTGCAGTCACCATGGACCAGCTGATGCTTGATGTGTCAGCGCTGGCGTCTGTACAAGAGGGAGATATTGTTACATTGCTTGGCCAAGTCGGTTCGCAGCATCTCAGCGCAGATCAGTGGGCAGAAATCACTTCAACCATATCGTGGGAAATTCTGTGTGGATTTAAGCACCGCCTTCCTCGTGTTTTGCGCTCAGAAGCTACAGCGGCTTCTTGCTCTGAGCAGGAATCTTCTCCACGTTTGTAGACTCGTGCGCGTGCTGTAGAAAAGCGCGTTTCAACAGCCTTTATAACAGCTGCCATCGCAAGACAAAAAATATCTAAAAAAATATCTGAAAATATAGCTAGAGCTTTCGCAGAGTTCTTGGTATCATGATTGCTCACTCATGGAGAAGTGGCTGAGTGGTTGAAAGCGGCTCCCTGCTAAGGAGTTATGGGGTGTAAACTTCATCGAGGGTTCGAATCCCTCCTTCTCCGTTTTACTTAGGCAGTCTCTGTCCCTTGCTATCAAAGGTTTCTGACAGCCCAAAGTAACCTTTCTGGGGTTGCATTGTGGTGAGCAAAAGAAAAGAGGTGCTGAAATCGAAGCTGTCCTTTGTGGTCGATTACAAACTGGGCCGGTAAAGGGGCTCCCAAAGCCTGGCCTGTTCCGTACCGCCGGAACTGAGTGCAGCGAGAATCTACAAGCAGTGGCATTTCGAGCGCCAAGTCCCGCTGCACAACTTTGCTTTGATAGTCGTCGGTGCTTGTAATCATTAAGACAGTTACACCTAGACCGACAAACTGCTGATAGGCTTCATTCATCGCCAGGATGTGGGGATAGCAAAACGGGCAGTATTGCTTTTCTGTAAAAATGCGGGTGAAAGCTAATACGACCGGTTTGCCACGATAGTCTGATAATTGATGAGTTCTGCTATCCACATCTGTGAGTTTGAAATCAGGGACCGTCTCTCCTATCTGAAACTTGCAGCGAGCTGGAATCGGTAGAAAGTTTTTGAAAAATCGTCGAGTGATTAACCCTCGAAAATCGTAAGAAGTTAGCTGCATGAAAAAAACGGCGCTCTGCTTTAAAGTTTTTGCTTTCTTCTGTACTGATCTAATGTACTGATCTAAAGAGCCATCAAGGTCCAAAAAACACGGACTTTGATGGCTAAACTGTGCTGTCAATCTGAGTGCGGAAGCTATGTGTCAGCGTGTTAAACGGCTGCGAAAAACTCCTTAGACTTCACAGGATCAGGATTCATCGTTGCGCTACCAGGCTGCCAGCCCGCAGGGCACACCTCATCCGGGTGGGACTGTACGTACTGAATAGCCTGAAGTACACGAAGCGTTTCATCAACGCTACGACCAAACGAGAGGTTGTTGATAGTAGCGTGCTGAATAACGCCTTCTTTATCAATGATGAACAGACCGCGCAGCGCCACGCCGACATCGGGATCGAGCACATTGTAAGCCGCACTGATCTCTTTCTTGATATCAGAAACAAGAGGATATTCTAAATCACCAACGCCGCCCGACTTCCGATCAGACTGAATCCACGCAAGGTGAGAAAACTCACTGTCTACAGAAACTCCCAAAACTTCAGTATTGATATCGCTGAAGCTGCTGAAACTATCGCTAAAAGCAGTAATTTCGGTTGGGCACACGAAAGTGAAGTCTAGAGGATAGAAGAAAAGAACAACATACTTGCCCCGATAGTCAGACAGCTTGATCGTCTTGAATTCTTGGTCGACAACAGCAGTAGCAGTAAAGTCAGGTGCGCTCTGACCAACTCTTAGGCATCCTTGCTCGCTCATAGGAGTCTCCTCGGCTATAGGTATTACCTCGGAATATTAACATTAATTAAACGTCATACTCATAACGATTCTGCTTATTGCAGGGTGCTACGAACTTTTTGTGTTTTTATGTAGCTGTTGATTGGCTGAACTTCTTAAGTAAAGAGGCATCGACATCAAAAATGATGTCGATGCCTCTTTACTTTGTAGATGAAGTTAGATGTAGATGAGGTTAAATTGAGTAATGGCTCTGGCGGGATTTGAACCTGCGACCTTGGGCTTATGAGTCCCCTGCTCTAACCACTGAGCTACAGAGCCTTGTACGCGCGACACTCACTGCTTGTGTCGAACTAAGCTAAATAAATGTAACACGAAATGAAAACGCTTATATAAGTATTCTAGCTAACCAAAAGAAAATGCTGAAGACAAAGGTCGCATCGATAGCTAGCCATTAAAAATCAGCTTGATAGAGGTTAGAACAAATACCCTTTAAAGCATCTGAATAATCGCTATCAAGCTGATTTTTGCACGTTGGTTTCTGCTACCTAAGCCAGGAATTCATCTCATTGATGAATGTCAAAAGAACTTTCACTAGTAGATCTTACTAAAGCAGATCTTATCGACGCTAGCGCCCAGGTAAGTAAGCCACAGGATTGACCGCGCCTTGGCCATTCATATGTACTTCAAAGTGAAGGTGGGGGCCTGTGCTGTAGCCAGTGCTTCCCATCTCAGCAATTTGCTGCCCCTGTCTAACCGTTTGACCTGCGCTAACGTTCAATCGATTATTGTGCGCGTAGCGTGTCAAGCTCCCATCGGGGTGGCGGATCTCTACCATGTTTCCATATCCGCCAGAATTCCAGCCAGCCTGCTCGACTACACCCATTGCAGCCGCAACGATAGGTGTCCCTACCGGTCCGGCCACATCAACGCCTCGGTGCATTCTGCCCCAGCGCCAGCCGTACCCAGAAGTAACCGTGCCCTGTGCTGGCCAAATGTAGCCGTCAAAATACTCCGGCGCTTCAGGCAGAAACTCGCCAGCTTCGGGCAAGATAGGCATATCAGGAGAGACTACCTGCCCAGCCGAAGGCCGTTGGGCTGGCGTGTAAGCACTTGGGCTAATGGGTGCAGCAGCCAGTAAATCAGGGCTTGCTGTGGTCGCCGGTGAGGGTGATATCGCAACTGACTCGGAAGCTGCTGCTGGCTCGCTTGTCTGACCTCGCTCAGAGCGGGCGAGTAAAGAAGGGCGATCGCTGCCTCTGGTTCTAGCGATGTTTTGTCGAGTTTCCACCTGAGAGACCTCAGAGACTGGAACTGCTGTTTCACGAACAGCTTCAACATCCTCTAAAAGGTTAGCTACAAATGGATCTGCGTCCTGTTCGCCTGTCGCTGCAGAGCTGATAACATCTTGCTCCGTCACCGTTTCTCCGCCGACACTCGCTGGCATAGCAGGTGTTGCGCTGCGAAGTTCAGTTAAAATTCGAGCGCTGTCAGGTTGGTATGCAGTGCTTTGTAGATGAGCTAGCCGTCCGCTCGCAGGGCTAGAAATATTAGACCTGATGCCTGACGGACGAGCGTCTGTTTTGGCCGCAATAGGTTGCCCAGAACTTGCTGGAACCCTGAGCGTTGAGCCGGTGATGATTACGTTGGGGTTAGTCAGCCCGTTCGCATCAATAATGTCTTGCGTTGTTGTTCCCAGTGAGGAAGCAATACTTGCCAACGTGTCACCAGCCTGAATCTGATAGCTGCTAAACGACTGATTAGCCTGATTCGCTGCGAGCGCGGTAACAACAGGCGCAGAGTCTGTTGGCGTTGAAGCATCGGCGATTTCAATTTGTGCTGTAGGTCGTTCAGTAATTTCAAATGCGGAGATCTGACCACCTTGCTCGTCGGCTACAGTGCCGTGGTTCAGCGCCTGAGCTTCGGTACTAACCTCCTCTTCAACAGTTTGCGCAAGCAAAACCGGTTCGGAGGAAGAGACGCTTTCGAAGGTAATTTGGGCAGATGAGTCAGCTTCAATCGGCTCACTGACCTGTAGAGCCTTATTCGCTCCAGGTACTCTGAGGATCTGGCCAACACGAATGGCAGTTTCTGGAGGAAGCTCGTTGGCAAACTTCAGGTCTCTTAGGCCAACCCGATGATGCTGTGCAATTTGCCACAGGCTCTCGCCAGATTCAACAGTGTGATAGGCGACAACCTCAGCCTGCGAACTCTCATAAGCTCTAGCAGTCTCATCTGCCGAGACTTTGGAATTACTTGAAAAAGCTTTTGTGGTTTCAGTGGGTGCAGGCGAGGAGACTGCTGCTGACGCCTCAGTCCCTGAAACGAGTGCTCCAGATGCCCCAACCGATAGCGCTAGTCCTAGCATTGCGGCTGACTTTACTCGGCCAGTGCTAGATGCACTCTCACCTTCCTGTGGACTGTATGAATGACCTGGGTCAGACAAAGACTCCTGTGAAATTGCTTGTTTCAAGGAATAACCTCCTAATGATTCAGCGTATAACCGCTAGTACTCAGCCTCGTTTTGCAGTAGCAAAGCTGACTGATGAGTGAACGATTGCATTAACAGCAGTGCTGCTGGTCGTTAGCGTTTAGACCTTGCTGGATCCAGCCATGAAACTGGCCCATAAGTCAAGTGCCTGTGCAAGTCTACAAGCCGACTGGCTTGCCCGACTTAGGCAAGTTTACACGACTTAACGAGAAATTCAATCATCACTTCTTCGACTTACTCTGAATGCCCAAAAAAATCAGGATTCTAAACTTTCGCTGTTGCTCTGCTGTGTTAGACCCCCCAGCCCACTCTGGTCGAAATCTAAGGAGAACCTGTAGTGATGGGCCTTTGAGCTTTTTTGTGTTTAGACAATTTTTTTTTTGGCACATTGTGCTTGTAATGCCGTTTTGTGGCTTAAAGCCCGCAGGTGACTCTGGTGAGAGAAAAACCGATAGATCCTTAAAGCTCCGATGATGCCTGTGATTGGCGCAGCTCTCTGCAAATGGAGGGAGAATTAATTCCGGTTAACAACGAATAATTGATGGATTGAGGAAAAATAGGAAATACTTATGAAAAAATGCACTACATAATACAGAAAAAAGCCGGATGTCTTTTAAAACACCTGTATAACATCAGATTTTTCAGGGGCTAGGATGGCTTATTTTAGAAGCTGCTTTGCCGATGAATAGATCAGCTTTGCTTATATTTCTATTTATTCACAGATATTTGAGACCGTGCCGGGGGCTTAGGTGATTGGCAGAGGAAGAATATCTGTGTTTCAACTATTTTGTTTGACGGATAGCTTCAAAAAGTCCAACTGCTGCGCAGACAGAAAGGTTGAGGCTTCTGACATGTCCTTTGCTGCTCATGGGAATGGTCGTGAGGTGATCGCAGTGTTTGATGTCTTCCGTGGATAGTCCTTTGCTTTCACAGCCAAACAGCAACCAATCGTTGGGCTGATAAGCGATATCTGTGTAAGGGTGGCTAGCTCTGGCGCTGAATCCAATCAACCTGCCACCCTGTAAGCTAGCGGCTTGCCAAAAATCTTCGATGGATTCGTGTAGGTGTAGGTCGACATGGGGCCAGTAGTCTAGTCCGGCACGTTTGAGGTAGCGATCGCTTAGCTCAAAGCCAAGAGGCATCACAAGGTGTAGGGGCGTTTCGGTCGCTGCGCAGGTGCGAGCAATGTTGCCTGTGTTGGGCGGAATTTCTGGATTGACAAGGACGATGCTGGGCATTGATGAATGAACGTAGAGATAGGCGAGTAGCGAGATCCGCGAGCAGTCGAGTAGCGCGGCAGAGGTCGGTTGGCTGACTTGCCGTTACACGTAGGCAGGTGTGGGTTGACAGATATCTTGTGCGAGCAAGGTTTCTTGTTCCTTCATCTGGGCGATCGCACCTTGAATAACCTCCGTCGGACTATCTATTTCTGCCTGCCTTAGCCATCTTTGGGCTTGATTTCCCTCGCGTAAGATTTGTTTGATGGGATTGAGAAAGCAACCAATGCCAGACTGCTTAGCAAACGGCTGAACGTCGTGATATAGCTGTTCGATCCAGGCTTTGGCCGTGATGATTTTACCCGTTTCCCAATGTCGTAGCTGAGCCTCTAGGCTGTTTTTTGCAACGGCTTTCTCGTTTTCTAATGCGATCGCCAGTAAATCTTCACGTCTCGTATTCGCTGGAAGTTGACTACTTTCTAGTGGATCGAGCGCTGGCGTTTGCAACATCTGATGAAGTCTTGCTTCGAGTAGCGCCGTGACGGCTAGCAGATGCAGCGGGTCACTGACCAAATCGCAAATGCGTAGCTCCAGCCGGTTGAGATTGTACGGACGGCGATCGCCATTAGGTCTGACAGAACTCCAGAGGTGTCGAACGCTTTGCATGCTGCCCGCTTCTAGCTGCTCTTCTACCCAGCGAATATGATGCAGATGGCTTTCGAAGAGCGGCACATGCTTGGGCGTTTGGGGAAATAGATGCCAGCGGGTGGAGTGAAATCCGGTGATGCTGCCATCAAAAAAAGGCGAGGATGCTGTAAGTGCTAAGTATAGAGGCGCTTCTAGCCGAATAAGGCGACAGGCTCTGATGAGTTCTTCAAGATCGCTTATGCCGACATTGATATGAATGCTGGCTGTAACAACATCTGTCCCGTAAGTATTTTCAATGTAAGTATGATACGGATTTTGCGGATCGGATCGATGAAATTCTTGAGCGCCACCTAGCGGTAGCGTACTGCCTGGAATGATGGTGTAATCGCCAAGGCTCTTGAGATATTGCCTGAGCCGGACTCTGGGTTTTAGGAGCTCGCACAGCAAATGCTCGTATCTACAGAAGGGTGCGGTCGTATATTCCACGTTACGGGCATCCGGTTCCCTTACAAAGCCTTCAATCGCAGCCACAATCTTGTCTGAAAACCCCACAACTTCCCCTGCGGGCGTGCCGGTATACATCTCAACTTCAAACCCTTTCGATAGCAGCACGGTGGTGTCCTTTGTATTGGCGATGGTATGCAAAAACCGGAGTTTTTTCTCCTTATATATAGGAGGCAAATTAAAACTGTGTTTTAAGCGACGAGGCGAGCGTCCAGTTGGAGAAAATGAATGGCTTTTGTGCCGGTTACGCATAGGTTTATCTCAGCAGTATAAAGTGCTGATGGAGCGCATGACCTCTTTCTCATGTTGGGTTAATTGGCAGCAGCTGTCATAGGCTTATGTCGACTTGCTAATTTCACCTGCTAATTATTTCATCTGCTAATTCAAGAGCGCCTGACAGGTTACTCCCGCCAGGCGCTCTTGAACTATGGTTTGTGATTTGAGGCCTATAGAGTCTAATAAGGTTTTGAGGCTCTTATTCTAGACTTTATAGTTCTAGACTTTTAGAGTTCGAGCCTTGAACTTTGGGTGGAAATGCGGATGAAAGGACTTGAACCTTCACGTCGCGAGGACACTAGAACCTAAATCTAGCGCGTCTACCAATTCCGCCACATCCGCGTTGGGTCATCATATTAGCAAGAAATGAGGGACAGATGTGGTTTTTTAAAAGTATTCGTTGTCACAGCGCCTATGATGAAGGTGTTGGCACTCTGATAAGCACTAAGCATCTGATAAGCACTAAGCAAAAGAGGGCGCGATATCAGGAGCGGGTTCGAGATCAGAAATCGGCTCAAGGCGATAAAAGTGAAGGCAGCCCTTACATCAACCCCACAGTGACTCCACAGAGCGCTTATGATGAAATCAATAGCGGCGCGTGTTTAGCGATAAGTGCTAGGGTCAATCAGCAGATTTTGAGTATTGTTCGATTATTGAATGGGGAGATACGCTTCGGATGGGTAAGGTAGTTGGCATTGACCTTGGCACGACCAACTCTGTGGTTGCGGTTATGGAAGGCGGTAAACCCGTCGTGATTGCCAATGCAGAGGGAATGAGGACAACGCCATCTGTGGTGGCTTTTAGTAAGGAAGGCGAGAAGCTGGTTGGCCAGATGGCTCGTCGCCAGTCGGTGTTGAATCCTCAGAATACTTTTTACGCAGTGAAGCGTTTTGTCGGGCGTAAGTATGATGAGCTATCTCCGGATTCCAAGCGGGTGCCTTATACCGTGCGGCGCAGCGAGTCGGGCAATGTGAAAGTTCGCTGCCCGAGGTTAGATAAGGATTTTGCGCCCGAAGAAATCTCGGCGATGATTTTGCGCAAGCTGGCAGAAGAGGCAGCGCAGTATCTCGGTCAGCCGGTGACAGGCGCGGTGATTACAGTGCCTGCTTATTTCAATGATTCTCAGCGACAGGCGACGCGTGATGCAGGCCGGATTGCGGGGTTAGAGGTTAAGCGAATTATTAACGAGCCGACGGCTGCCTCTTTGGCCTACGGGCGTGAGCAGCTATATAATCATACGATTTTGGTGTTTGATTTGGGCGGTGGCACGTTTGATGTGTCTGTGCTGGATGTCGGCGATGGCGTGTTTGAGGTGCGCTCAACGAGTGGTGATACCCAGCTGGGCGGACTCAATTTTGATAAGAAGATTGTGGACTGGCTGGCTGAAGATTTTTTGGCTAAAGAAGGGGTCGATTTGCGGCGCGATCGCCAATCACTTCAGCGGCTAAGTGAAGCTGCCGAAAAAGCAAAGATTGAGCTATCGGGAGTACTTGTTACCGAAATCAATCTGCCTTTTATCACAGCAACTAAAGATGGACCGAAGCACATTGAAACGAAGTTAGAGCGATCGCACTTCGAAGCGCTATGTGGCGACTTGCTTAGCCGAATGCGCTCGCCTTTAAAGCAGGCCCTTGACGATGCAGGCGTTACGCCTAGCCAGGTGGATGAAGTGGTGCTAGTCGGGGGGGCTAGCCGTATGCCGATGGTGCTAGAGCTGGTGTATTCGGTGATGAACAGACAGCCCAACCGCAATGTGAATCCTGATGAGGTGGTGGCAATTGGTGCGGCCATTCAAGCCGGTATCCTCAGTCAAGAAATCAAAGACATTTTGCTGCTGGATGTTTCGCCTTTATCTTTAGGCTTGGAGACGGTTGGCGGTGTAATGAAAAAGCTCATTCCGCGCAATACCACGATTCCTGTTCGCCGGTCAGACACTTTTTCTACCTCTGAGAATAATCAAACGGTGGTAGAAGTTCACATCCTTCAGGGCGAGCGGGAAATGGTTAACGACAACAAGTCTTTGGGGCGATTTAAGCTGATGGGCATTCCCCCAGCGCCTAGAGGTATTCCGCAGGTGCAAGTGTCTTTTGATATTGATGCCAACGGCATTTTGCAGGTGTCTGCCCTCGATAAGACGACGGGCCGGCAGCAGAGCATTACGGTGCAAGAAGCCTCGAATCTATCTGAGGAAGAGATTCAAGGCATGATTCGTGAGGCTGAGGAAAATTCGGCGACAGATCGATTGCAGCGCGATCGCATTGAAAAGCGTAATCGCGCCGAAGCATTGACCTTTAAAGCTGAGCGCGTTTTGCGAGAAGTGGCCATTGATTTTGGCATGCAGTTTGGACGCGATCGCCGCCGCCGAATTGAGGGCCTAGTTCAAGAGCTGCGAGCAGCGCTAGAGCAAAAGGACGATCGCGGTATTGATATTGCTCAGGCTGACTTACAAAATGAGGTGTACGAACTCAACCGTGAAGCCTACCTGTATGACTTAGATGATGACGGCGACGGCATTCTGGGACAAATCGGTGACACCCTCAAGAAGGCATTCGCGGGCGAAGATGATGACTACTACCGCACAGGTGACTACGGCTATGGTGCAGGCAGTGGCTATACCAGTTATTCCTCGAATCCCTATAGCTCTCAAGCACAGTGGGATTCGCCGAGCTGGAATCAGGGTGGTTCCTCGGCTCGACGTAGCAACAGCTGGGACGATGACGACTGGGGTGATGATTGGGTGACACCTCAACGCCCACCAGAACAGCCTCAACCCGGATATTCTCAGCCGTATGATCAGGCTCCACTGCCGCGACAGCCGTACGATTCTGCGGCTTACAATCAGAGCGGCAGCTACGATCAGGGTCGATATGCATCGCCTAATGGCGGCCAACAGCGAGGCTATGACTCATATCGTGATGAACCCCAAAACTATCCATCCCGGTCAGGCCATTCGCCTGATCCGAACTATCCGTCGGAACCTGGCCGTTCGGAATCTAGCCGTTCAGAACCTCGCCGGATAGAAAGCGCAGAGCAGAGTGGCTACGATCGCTCAGCGGGTTATCGGCAGGATAATTACCGGCAGGATAGTTATACACAGGGATACCCGCAAGATAACTACTCGCGGCAGGGAAATCAACCAGATAGCTATTCTCAAGGTGGCTACTCTCAAGGTGGCTACTCTCAAGATAGCTATGCTCAAGATAGCTACTCAAAACAGGCGTATTCGCAGCCAGAACGTGCACAGAGTGTCTATCCTTCAGATAATTACGACCAAGGGTATGCTCAAGAGCGGAATTCGCGCCCAGTTAGAAGGTCTGAGTGGCCGGATGCTGATGGGCAGACGGGCTATCGTCAAGAAAACTATCCTCAAGATAACTACTCTCAAGAAAACTACCGTCAAGACGACTATTGGCAAAATGCGCCTGCGCAAGGCAGCGATCAGTCGTATCCGTCACAGAGCCGCACAGACAACAGCGGTTACAGGCCAGCGCCCTCTGACCGCTTGGATGAGCAGGCTTCGTATGGCCAAAACAACAGTCAAAGTAATGGCCAAAATAGAGAACAGAGCCGTAGTAGCCAATCGCGATCGCCCAGAAAGCGTCCGAGCAACGATGATGATTGGTTCTAAGGCCTAATTCTCGGGTTTGATTTTCGGCCACTTGTGTTTTCGGTCATGTTATTCGGCCACAGTTAAGATACGCGTTCGTTCATGCAAAATTTTCGGGACTATTACGAAATTCTGGGCATTGCCAAAACATCCACCGCTGAAGATATTAAACGAGCCTACAGAGCCCTAGCCCGGCAGTATCATCCCGATGTCAATCCTGGTGACAAAGCGGCTGAGGAAAAATTCAAGCTCTTAGGTGAGGCCTATGGGGTGCTTTCTGATGCGGATAAGCGAAAGCAGTACGAGCAGTACAGCCAGTATTGGGAGAAAAAAGGATCGAAGGGCTGGGGCAAATGGACCGGTAAAGGCGTTTCGGCCAAAGATGCAGACTACAGCGCTTTCGAGGACTTTGATAATTTTGTAGAGCAGTTGCTAAAGGAGCATCAGTCAGGCGATCGCCAGGCTGTGAGACGGCCTGCCAGAGGGGCGAAAGCAGAATCGACAGCGCGTCAGACCAGTTCTAGAGCTAGTCGTCAGACTACGGCTCAAGCAACAGCGCCGCGTCAACAACAGCCGCCGCCGAAAGCAAAGCCGAACTACCGCCGGCAGCCGCCCTCGCCTTCTCGACGTGATGCGGAGGCCGATTTGACAGTGCCATTAGAAAAAGCCTATGCCGGTGGGCGAGAGCGGGTGCGTTTGGAAGATGGGCGATCGCTAGAAGTGAATATGCCACCGGGCATGGTCACCGGTCAGCGCATTCGCTTAAAAGGCCAGGGCATTGATGGTGGCAACTTATACTTGCGCATTGAAGTTGAGCCGCATGCCTATTTCACGCTGCGTGAGGGCGATATTTACTGTCGGTTGCCACTGACGCCGAGTGAGGCTGTATTAGGCGGAACAATTGCAATGCCTACCTTAGGTGGTTCGGTGAATATGATGATTCCACCTGGCGTGCAGTCTGGCCAAAGGCTTAAGCTGACGGGTAAAGGCTATCCGATTGCACAGGGGCTGTTCGGCGACCAAATTGTGGATATTGAAGTGGTAGTCCCAACGGTGCTAGACGATGAGGAAAAGGCGCTGTACCAGGAACTGCTGAACATCGAGCGCTTTAATCCACGATTAGACTTGCCTTTCAGCTAATGCTTTCTTTAGGACGCTTGCTTGCTTATGCAGACGCTTCATCTCAACCTCCCTCAGACGCTACGAATCCGGTTGCAGGCCTACCAAAACGACCAAAATATTAAGCAGCCTGAAGCTGCTGTGGTTGCTGCGCTAGAGGCGTATCTAGAATCCTGGACGCCAGCCAAAAAGGCCCCTCCTTTACCTGCGATGTATGACGCAGAGGATGGACCTTGTGAAGTAGTGAGTTCTTTTTTAGAGCCTGGCACTAGCAAGCACGACTGCTGCTAGCGACTTGTCGAAACCAGCGCCTTTGATCAAAATAAGCTAACCAAAATAAGCCGGCTCTTTACCCGGTACCCACTTAATATTGCAGCCAATGCTCGGCATTTGCTCAGTAGGAACGGTTTGCCCTGAAACCAGCTGGTCAAGTGCAGCCCGTAAGTCTTTACCGGTTACCGGCTTGTCATTGCCTGGGCGACTATCGTCTAGTTGGCCTCGATAGGCTAGCTTCAGATCACCATCAAACAGAAAGAAATCGGGCGTGCAGGCGGCGGTATAGCTTTTGGCAACTTCCTGACTGGCGTCGTAGGCATAGGGAAAGGTGAAGTTTGCTCTTTTGACCTGCTCACGCATGTTCTCAGGATTGTCCTGAGGATGAGTTTCCACGCTGTTGGCGCTGATTGCTAGTACGCCTACGCCTTGCGAAGTATAGTCTTGGCCAATCTTGCCAAGTTCGTCTTCTACGTGCTTGACGAACGGACAGTGCTGGCAGATGAACATGACTAACAGTCCCTTGTCGCCTTTGACATCGCTCAGGGTAACGGTTTTACCTGAGACCACATCTTCAAGCGACAGCTCAGGTGCCGAGGTGCCCAGCGGCAGCATGGTGGATTCGGTTCTGACCATGGGACTAGCCTCCTGCACTCATGCCGGCCATCACGAGCACGGATAGTAAGAGTCCAGGGCTGAGCAGCCCGATGAGAAGAAAGAAATCGTGGAGTTCCATATGAATGCTGATGAAAAGATAGAAATATCGATGCGGAGTAGGATGCCTGTAATGAGGGTAAATCTTACACCGTTCTTATAATGACGAATTAATAGCGAGAATATATGGAATTTTCTTGAAAGATGATAACGATTTTCTGAGAAACCACCTGTTGAACTTTTGGGATTTGGCGTATCCTTACATTGAATTTGATTGGTGGAAGCAAGTCTCATGGCCAAGAAATCAGGGCACAGCGGGCAGTTGAGCTTTTTGTGGAAGACGATGCTGCTAAGCATAGCAACCTTGACGGTCATGAAAACGATGCCAGCTAAGGCCGAAGAGCTTAAGGCGTGGGATTACGACGAGCAGACGCGATCGCTCACGCTAGTCCTCCCTGAGGCTGTCACGCCTTCGGTTTCTGTCTTAGCCCCTGACCAGCTTTTACTAGAACTGCCCGATACGCAGGTCGGTGATGTGATGGGTAAGACTGTTCAGGACGGTCTCGTTGAAAACATTGTGTTAGAGCAAGCAACGCCTGAAACCGTTTGGGTCGTGATGGAATTTGCCGCGGGCACAGTGCTGTCGGATTCTCAGAATGCGGTTCCACTTGCTGAGACTGAAAGTGGCGACCAGCGATGGCAGGTACAACCCGCGCTTAGCGCCGCCAGTCGTCGCGCCGCTGGTCAGTCAGTGACAGCCACTGAAGGTGCTTCCGCGAGTAGTTTGAGCACACCTGCTGCTGAGATTGCTCAAGCGCCTGACTTCTCTGATTTGCCAGTGCTTGAGCCCGCAGTCCCCGATGAGTCTGTGAGCGTGCCCCCTTTAGCGACTCCTCCAGGTGTTCCTTCAAGCGTTCCTTCGGGCGTTCCTTCGGGCGTTCCTTCGGTTGAGGCTCCAGTGAGCGCGCCGCCTTTTGAAGCACCCTCTGCTGAGACTGTGCCATCACCTTCGGCGTCAGACGAGACCAACGCAGCTGCTGAAACACTACCTGTTTTTGACGTAGAGGTAATTCCTGCTGAGCCACCAGTCGCCAGCGAGCCGATGCCTGTAGAAGACGAACAGCCGTCAGTCGCCAGCGTAGAACCTGATGCAGAAGTCGATTCTACGGTCAGTGAGTCGCTGCCTGAGGCGCCTCCTTTTCTGGGTGATTTAGAACCTGATGAACTAGAAGCGCCAGGCAGCGCTCCTCCAGCTCCAGTATTTGTTGAGCCAGTATTTGTTGAGGTAGAGGAGGTTGCACCTGATCCGATCGCCGAAGCGGAGCTCGAAGAAGAGACTGAGACTATTGAGTCAGCTGCGGTAGATGAGTCAGCTGCGGTAGATGAGAATGTGGTTGTAGAAGAGCCCGATGGCAGAATTGCTAGCGATCCAGGCGTGAGCGATGTGGATGATACCTTTGTTGAAGCGCCGATCGAAGAGACTTTTGAGGAACCGAACGAGTCAGTAGAGCTTCGTCCTTCGACTGCAAGCCGCTGGCCAGAACCTATTCCGTTTGGTCAGCCTTTGCCCCGGTAGGGATATCGTCTTAGAAGGTTTCTCTAAAGCGAATTAAAGCGGATTTCTCTGAGATATTTCTCTGAAGAAGGTTGAGCCTTACGCACAGATAGCGGCACAATGAAGAATAGTTAAGATTATCTTTGTGATTCTGAAGGCTTTAGGGCCTGAGTATTCTTTGTGAAAACCGCATTCAAGTTTCCAAGTCGGTCTCTAAGCACCTTGCTTGCTGACGCGCTGACCGTTTTTTGGGGAGATTGGCTGGACCTGCGCGTGCGCATTCCTCAGGTTGCGGCTTCAGGTTTGGTATCTCCATTGATTTACATTTTGGCGTTTGGTCTGGGCTTGGGCAGCTCTCTAGATCGCGTGAGTACGCCGACGGCGGGTGATAGCTATTTGGAATTTATTTTGCCAGGGATGGTCGCGCTCTCTTCCATGGTGATTAGTTTTGGTGGTACGACATTTTCGATTTGCGGCGAGCGGCTGTTCTCAAAGACATTTGAAGAAATGCTGCTGTATCCTATTCATCCACTGTCTTTACACTTAGGTAAGATGCTTGCTGGAATTGTCCGTGGCTTGATGACAGCCTCGGCGGTGATTCTAGTAGCCGTTTTGTTTACAGGCCGAGTTTGGAGCTTTCTGAACCCACTGTTTTTCCTGTTGGTGATTTTAAACTGTGCGGTGTTTGCAGGGTTAGGCGTTATCGTCGGGCTCAATGTCAAATCGCTGGAGAGCGTTGGCCTGTTCAATAACTTTTTGATCGTGCCGATGTCTTTTTTGGGGGGGACGTTTTTTGATCCAACGACGCTGCCTGTGGCGCTAAAGCCGCTGGTGTATGCCTTGCCGTTAACCTATACGACGCTGGGCCTACGCGCGGTAGCCTATAAGCCGCTGGTCGAATTTCCCTGGTATAGCATTCCGGTTCTGCTAGTGTTTGCGATCGCACTTTCTATCCTCGGTGCTTACCAGTTCTCTAATCAGCAGGACTAGAGATGCCAGACTAGGTCGAGTCCGCTGAGTTTTAGAAGAGAGATATTTCCTTAGTGGATGGCGTCTACAAAAGGTTGCCAAGACTTCACGGCTTCTAAAATGGTGCGGTAGCCGAGAACGTTGGGATGAATGCCGTCGGTGCAGAGGCGATCGCACACCCAATCATCGCTTTCTTGAGTCCACTGCTCGAACAGATCCAAGTAATGTATCTGATTTGCCTTACAGAGGCTGCGCGTGATGTCGCGATAATTGCGCTGCTCAGCTTGGCTAAAGTGCAAGATATTAGCAAAAGGCATTGCGGCTTCGTTGACCGGAATCATCCCTACAAAGTAGACAGGGCAGAGCCTACAAGCCTGCTTTAAGAGCTGATTGACAGTGAGTTCGAAGGTTTTAATGTCAGTAACCGGGCGGCCGTTAGCGCGCCCGGCCCGCGCGGAATCGTTGACGCCAAAAGAAAGCAACAAAATATCTGGCGTGCGATGGCGAAGTTCTCCGCGATCGCAAAACTCTCTTTCTAGCCTTTTTGAAACTTGAGCGACACCATCACCGCGCACGCCCAGATTGTACAAAATCGGCCCTGACGTTGACGGAGCTAACCATCCACGCCGCAGACGCTCAACCCAGCCACCGCCTTCGCTATCGCCGTAGCCGTAAACCAGACTATCGCCAATAGCGACCACCTTTTTGGGATGCGCAGGAATGCTTTTTCTCAGTCGCTGAGAGGTTGGCGAAGGGGGAGTATGAGAAAATATCGCTGCCATGGATGCCAGTGAAAAAGCTTTTTCAGGAATATCACGAACTCAAGCAGATTTGCAAATCTTTACAAGCTGGCTTGGGCTCACAATGAGGGAATGTGTGAGCGAATATAAGCGTGGGTTTAGCCGCTTAGGACCTCTGCCATATTCATGGCAGATTCATATCAGCTTTATGCCAGATGCTGCGCGACTTTTGCTGAGAGCCGGTCAGTCCAGTGGTTAACTAGCTCGACATTAGCCGCTTCTACCATGACGCGAATGACGGGTTCGGTGCCCGATGCTCGTACCAGAACGCGGCCTTGATCACCCATGGCGGATGCTGCCTGTGCGATCGCACCTTGCACTGCATCGCAGCTCTGCCAATTCCGGCGTGCTTCCGGGTCTTCTACCCGTACATTCTCTAATCGTTGAGGATAGGTTTCAAAGCTCTGTGCTACCAAGTCAGGCAAGGAGCACTCAGCCTGCTTGAGCAAATCTGCTAGATGAAGCGCTGTCAGAATGCCATCGCCAGTCAGGCTGTAGTGATGGCAAAGAATATGACCAGATTGCTCGCCCCCGAGCATGGCCCCTTGATTGACCATCTCAGCATGGACATGCTGATCGCCCACTTTTGTACGAACCAGCGTACCGCCCAAGCCTTCCCAAGCTCGCTCGAATCCTAGATTGGCCATCACCGTGGAAATGATTGTGTCGTTAGGCAGCTTGCCTGCGCCCTTGAGAGTTTGGCCCCAGAAATACAGGATGTAGTCGCCGTCAATTACCCGGCCCTGGGAGTCTACTGCCATCACCCGATCGGCATCGCCATCAAAGGCAAACCCAATGTCTGCTTGAAGTTCTGCAACAGCGCTCTTGAGGGCGCCCAGGTGGGTAGAGCCGCAGTTGACGTTGATGCGATCGCCATCGGGCAATCCATGCATAATTACCACTTCCGCACCCGTGGCTTCAAATACTTGCTTAGCCACCCGAGTAGCCGCGCCCCAGGCTAGGTCTAGTACAATCCGCATTCCGCTGAGGTCAGGGTGGGGTTGAAACGGCTGGTGTAAGAAATCAACGTAGTGATCGACTAGATCAGGGCGCTGGTAAGTCCGCCCCCAGTGCATCGGTGCCGTCGCGTTGATACGCGCGGTAGCGCTATCGAGCTGGTTGCCTCGCAAAGCCGATTCGATTTCTTTTTGGATACTGCCTGAGAGTTTAGTCCCCTGCGCATTGAAAAACTTGATGCCGTTGTCAGCTGGGGGGTTGTGACTGGCCGAAATCATAATGCCGCCAGCATTGCCTGTTGCTAAATGCGCAACGGCAGCCGTGGGGCAAAGGCCAAGGTTCCAAACCTCTAAACCTGCGGTTGTAAGGCCGGCTGACAGTGCCGCTGAGAGCATGTCGCTAGATGTACGAGAGTCTTGTCCAATAATGATGGGTCCACTTTCGCCGTGGTGACGCAGCACCTGAGCGGCCCAAAATCCAACCTGGGTAGCAAGCGGCGCAGTAAGGAGTGTCCCTGCTTTGCCTCGGATGCCGTCTGTCCCAAAAAGAGGGGTGTTGGGTAGCGCTCCGATTTGGCATCTGCTTGCTGGAAGGGGGGTGAAGGTTCCTGCCGCGAGCGGACTTTGTAAAGGGTCAAACTGATTGTCTGCTTGCAGCCCTTTGAACGAAGAACTCACCATGTATCTACTCCCTACACTAAATAAATTAAAAAAGCTATTTACATCACTCAATCCTTAAGTGTGGAGGATATCACCTTAAACTTAATAAGGATGTGCGATGTGCCAATTCCCTGGAAACAACTGACTGGCTATTAGCTCATTCTTCAAGACTCGTTTTCAAGTTCGAAAGTTGCTGAAACCGCCACCTGATCTGCGCTAGCAGGCTTCTGTTGGTCTGGGTATTTGGGGCTAGGCGGTTGCGTTCACGCTTATTCTCAATCAATCTCATCAACCAAAGTTGAATCAGCCGTCATCCCACTATTCCCACTTCTATGCCCACTTCACCTCAAAATAATCAGCCCGCAGAAGATGCTGGCGATCGCCTGAAAGCTTTTCATCTAAAAGATTTTCAAAGGGGTATTGATGAATTCAACTCGGGTCAGTTTTATGCCTGTCACGATACGTTAGAAGCTATTTGGATGGCTGTAGACCATGCTGAGAAGCCCTTTTATCAGGGCATCTTGCAAATAGCCGTCGCGTTTTATCACTTAGGCAACCTCAACTGGCGAGGCGGGGCAATCTTGCTGGGGGAAGGCATTAACCGTTTGGGACGTTTTGAGCCTAGCTATGAAGGTGTCGATGTAGAATCCTTGATTGACCAGTCTATAGAGTGGCTCGAATGGGTACAGACGGCTGGTGAAGAGGGACTATCTGCCTTGATGGCAAACGAGCAGCGCGTGCCACCTACGATTAAGCAGGTTTGATTGAGCAGGTTTGATTGAGCAGGTTTGGCTAGACAAGGGTTGAAAAAAGTGGCCATAAGATCTAGAGCGCTACCCAAGCACAGCTGTTTGAACGAAAAGTTGAAGGTTGTTGGCCGTTAGATAGCGATGCGATCGCCTGAAGTGGGATTATCTAATCAGTACGGTTAATTTGGCTGTTTTTTGAGATACCTTTTGAGATACCCACCGACTGAGATACCAATTGACAAATCGGTTAATCGCTTTCCACCGAGAGATTGAAACCTTTCTAACATAGTCCTGATACACCTATCTCTTTTGCTGTTAACGTCTGCTTCTTAACGTCATAGCTATTATTTATTCCGGCCAAATATGCGCCATCGATATCCTGATACATCGTCTATCAATACTTGCAGTTTCAATACGTTCGGTTCCAACACGTTCGGTTCCAATACGTTTAGTTCCCAAGCATGGATAAAAGACTCACAGAGACGTCATTCACTGCGTCGTAGCCTTTGTTTGGCAGCTGCGAGTTGTTTGCTGTCGCTTATGTTGCCATTGATCATGCAAGCTCTTCTGCCGAGCTCGCTCTCTCCAGCCGTGGCTCAATCTGCGGGAGGCGCGATTCAGCTGAAGGCAGCGCGGGTGGAGGCTAATTCTAATACTGGCGTAGTCACGGCGGTTGGCAACGTGCGAATTGACTATCCGACCCGACAAATTTTCGCGACGGCTGCTCAGGCACAGTACTATAGCCGCGAACAGCGGATTGTGCTCAGTGGCAACGTGGACGTGATTCAAGAAGGTAATACGCTACAGGCTGAAACGGTTACGTATTTGATTGAAGAAGGCCGGTTTGTCGCTACCCCTGGCGCTGATAGCCAAGTTGAAGCGGTGTATTTACTCCCAGAAGATGCGGCAGTGAGTCCGGGGAGTGGTGCGGATACTGGCGCTGGCGAAGCCTCGACGCCTGCACCGCCGCCTTCATTGCCTTCTCCGCCTGATGAGCTGCCTGCTGATTTGAGTTCTCTTAACGTTGACAATTGAATTGATCTGCTGCTGTCATGACCTCTTCCCTGGTAAATTCTGAGTCGGCTGGCCTGTCTTCTGAGTCAGCGCCGCTGAAGCTTGTCCTTGAAAATGTCCAAAAGACCTACGGTAAGCGTGCTGTGGTCAAAGGGGTCAATCTGACCGTGGGCCAAGGCGAAATTGTGGGGTTGCTAGGGCCGAATGGGGCCGGTAAAACGACGACCTTTTATATGGCAACGGGGTTAGTGCAGCCAGATACGGGGAAGGTCTGGCTGAATCGGCAGGAGCTGACTGGTTTGCCTATGTACAAGCGGGCGCGACTAGGCATTGGCTATTTGGCTCAAGAAGCCAGCATTTTTCGCAACTTGAGCGTAAGAGACAATTTGATGCTGGTGATGGAGCAAACTGGCGTGCCCTTTCACGAACGTGCAGATCGCTTGGAGAAGCTGCTGTCGGAGTTTCGACTGCACAAGGTTGCGGATTCGCTGGGGATTCAGGTCAGTGGTGGTGAACGCCGACGGACAGAGCTGGCTAGAGCGTTAGCTGCAGGCGTACATGGGCCAAAGTTTTTATTTTTGGATGAGCCGTTTGCTGGGGTCGACCCGATTGCGGTGGCAGAGATTCAGACCATTGTGGCTGAGCTGCGCGATCGCAATATGGGTGTTCTGATTACTGACCATAATGTGCGCGAAACGCTCGAAATCATCGATCGCGCTTACATTATGAGTGAGGGACAAATTCTGGCTTCTGGTAGCGCTGATGATCTCTCAGACAATCCGCTGGTACGTCAATATTATCTGGGTGACGACTTCAAGCTGTAGCGGCCAACGCCCTCTCTCCAATCTAAGATGACTTCTATTCCATTTACGCAAAGACTCTCTGGCTGGCTGCCTCGACTGTCCATCATGGACCGTTACATTGCCCGTGAGCTGACGCTACCCTTTTTGTTTGGGGTAGGGGCCTTTTCGTCCATTGCTGTTTCTATTGGGGCGCTGTTTGAGCTCATTCGCAAGGTCGCAGAAGCCGGTCTGCCTGCGTCTTTGGCCTTTGAGATATTTTTACTCAGCCTGCCGACGTTCACCGTGCTGGCCTTTCCGATGTCAACGCTGCTGGCGACGATGATGACGTTTAGCCGTCTGTCGAGCGACAGTGAGCTGATTGCAATGCGTGGCTGTGGCGTCAGCGTGAAGCGAATTGTGATTCCGGCAGTCATATTGAGCCTGCTAATTACAGCGCTGAGCTTCACCGTAAACGAAGTGATTGCACCTGCGAGTACGGAACGGGCCGCGGTGCTCTTGGCAAGGGCGCTAGATAAGGAAAAGCCACCTTTTAAGGAAGGCAACATTACCTTTCAGCAGCAGGAAGACGATGAGCTGATTCGCTTTTTTCATGCGGAAAATTTTGACGGAACGACGATGCGTGGCATTACGGTCGTTGACTTTTCTCAGGAGGGAAGCGAAGAAGGCCTGAAGCAAATTGTGAGCGCGGACGCGGCTACCTGGGACTTCACCCGTAATCTGTGGGAGTTTTCTAACGGCACGATTTACGCAGTGTCAGCCAATGGCTCTTTTCGTCAGATCATTCGGTTTGATAGGCAGGATTTGCAGCTGCCTAGAACGCCTCTAGATCTGGCGCAGCGGCCGAAGAAAGAAGAGGAGATGAATATCGCTGAAACCCGTGAGTATATGAATATTCTGAAGCAAACGGGCGATGAGAAAGAGGTCCGCAAGCTCGCGGTAGCAATTCAGCGTAAGTACTCTATCCCGTTTGCCTGTGTGGTGTTTGGCCTGGTGGGCTCGGCAGTGGGCGTCCGTCCGCAAAGGACGGGCAAGGCGACTAGCTTTGGGGTGAGTGTAGTAATTATTTTTGGTTACTACCTGCTGAGCTTTATTACGTCTGCAATGGGCGAAGCTGGGGTGATTACCCCTTTTCTGGCTGGTTGGCTGCCGCTGTTTTTGGGCTTGAGCGCAGGGCTGTTTTTGCTCTCTCAGGTGTCTCGTTAAGTTTGAAGCTGCTCGCGATTGCGATGGATGTTTATATCAGGAATGATTAGATTCGAGTATGAGTTCTGATCTAACATAGGCGGTCTACTGCTGTGTAAAACACTGCGTGGATGAGGAAGCGAAGGCGTGGTCATTAATCAGCAGGTTTTGGGGGGCCACTACCGGATAGAGCAACAGCTGTCGTCGGGCGGGTTTGGCCATACGTATATTGCTCGTGATACTCACTTGCCGGGTAAGGCGCTGTGCGTCGTAAAGCAGCTTAAAATTGCGACTGAAGATCCAAACATGCTGAAGGTGGCCAGGCGGCTGTTTGATCGGGAGGCAAAGGCGCTATATGCCTTGGGGGAACATGCCCAAATTCCTAGACTGCTGGCTCACTTTGATGAGCAGTCTGCCGAGGGTCAGCGAGAGTTTTACCTGGTTCAAGAGCTCATTGAAGGCACGTCATTAGAGGCGTTGATTTTGCCAGGGCAGCCTTGGCCTGAAGAAAAGGCGATCGCACTTCTAAAAGATCTGCTGCAAGTTTTGGCCTTTGTGCATAACAAAGGTGTGATTCACCGCGATATCAAACCGGCGAATTTGCTGTGGCGCGAAGCCGATGGGCGAATCGTGCTGATTGATTTTGGGGCCGTCAAAACGCTGCCGCAGGCGACAGCTTCGCAAATCAAGTCTACTTCGCAAATCAAGCCCACACAGCCACCTGCGCTATCGACGATTGCTATAGGCACCTCTGGCTACATGCCAAGCGAACAGCAGAGCGGCTATCCTCGCTTTAGCAGTGACCTGTATGCGGTGGGTAAAACGATGATTCAAGCGGTGTCAGGGCGCGCTGTCTCTGACCTAGTCCCGGATGAGCGTACGGGCGAAATTGAGTGGCGATCGCACGCTCCAAACATCAGTGAAGGCTTCGCCCATTTTCTCGATAGACTGGTGCGCTACGACTTTCGCAGCCGCTATGCGGACGCTTCTGAAGCACTGGCCGCTCTACAAGCTTTGTCCGAGTCTGTATTGCCTCAGCCCACCTCACGCTCAGTCTCTAAAACCGTAGCGTCTGTCCCCATAACGTCTGAACCTGCGCCGCCTGAATTTGCAGCATCTACTGACGTCACACCATCTAAATCTACGGCTGTCGTTCCCTGGTATAGACGATCGCTAGGTGGTTTGCTGATAGCGCTTTTGGGGTTAGGGGCTGTTGGGATTGTTTGGCGATCGCTAACCGCTCTCGACTGGACCGCTGCTGAATCACCCACAGTTGATTTGCAATCACAGTCCACGAGTGAATCGCCGTCTGCAGACGATTTACAATCAAGGTGCGATCAGCTATCCAATGAAGGTCAGTCCGCTCAGGGTCTAGAGATTTGTGCCCAGGCTGTCAACGCTGACCCTGCCGATTTAGATAGCATCGTTTCAGGGGTTACGATTTTGCTTGCCGAGGAGCGCTACATACAGGCTCTGAGCGTAATATATCAAGCGGAGCGTGTCTGGCCAGACGATCCAGATGTTGCGCTTTACACAGCTCAATCACTCAACGGTATGGAAGAGCATGGCATGGCGCTAGAGATTTTAGAGTCTGCCACCGCTACATACCCTGACAACAGAGAGCTGGCGCTAGAAAAGACAAATACTTTGCTAGCGCTTTCCAAAGCGTCCGGTTCGTCCTCAGAGAAAGCTAAAAACTTGGGCTCGGCCATTGATGAGTTGATTAGAACCCTTGAAACGCCAGCGGAAACAACTGATTCGGCACCGTAGTGTCTAAAAGTTTCAGTACCTAAAGTGCCAGTGCCTAAAGTGCCAGTGCCTAAAGTCCCGGTGTCTAAAGTCCCAGTGCCTAAAGCCTCACCACACCTACATGCGGGGCTCGATTCTCCAAGGACGGAACCCAGCGCGAATACATTGGTCGAGTGCAGTATCGACCGCAACTTCTGTGGCGTCGGTAATGTCTACAACGCAGGTGCCGTAGCGGTCGGGCAAAAGACTTCTGCCACAGTTTTCTAGCACCTTCGTAGATGGACTGTCGAAAAAGGCGTCGTGGATGTTGATAGTGCAGCTGGCCACTTCGGTAGGGCGACGCGATCGCTCACACATTAGCAATGCACTTGATGCTGCTAGCCCTGTAGATTCGCTAACATCTACTACACAGGCTCCGAGCGCATCAGGCACTCTAGAAGATGCACAGGCAGCGATCGCAGAATCTTCAGCAATGCCAGCTTCCATCATGCCTGTGGTACAGCCAAAAAAGTCTGAATTAGCTGAGGCTGGCGAGGCCAATAGGGTCATACCCAAAGATACGCTGCCAAAGAGAGCCGTCATCGCTGCTCTAGAACCAGCCAACGCTCTCACGGAAACAGGCGAAATATCAGGCGTCAAAAAAGGTTTCATCAGGAGGCCTCATTGCTTATGTGCGCTTCGATCTAATCTACAGTGAAAGAGTGAATATGAACGATACGGTTATGTCGGTAAGAGAGGATTTGATATGCATCTGAGCGAAATTACGCATCCTAACCAGTTGCATGGTCTTCCCATCAGTCAGCTAGAGAAAATAGCCAGGCAGATTCGGGACAAACATTTGCAGACCATTGCAGCCAGTGGTGGCCACCTCGGTCCGGGCTTAGGAGTAGTAGAACTCACGCTAGGGTTGTATCAAACGCTTGATTTAGACCACGATAAAGTGGTTTGGGATGTGGGTCACCAGGCCTATCCACACAAGCTGATTACTGGCCGATACAAAGATTTTCATACGCTGCGCCAGCAGCACGGTGTTGCTGGGTACCTCAAACGCTCAGAAAGCCGGTTTGACCACTTTGGTGCGGGGCACGCTTCTACCAGTATTTCTGCGGCTCTGGGCATGGCGATCGCCCGCGACCTGAAGGGCGAGAATTACAAAGTTGCGGCCATTATTGGCGATGGTGCCTTGACGGGCGGCATGGCGTTAGAAGCGATTAATCATGCGGGGCACCTCACCAAAACTAATCTGGTGGTTGTCCTTAACGATAATGAAATGTCGATCTCGCCCAATGTCGGTGCGATTCCGCGCTATCTCAACAAAATGCGCCTCAGTCCCCCGATGCAGTTCCTTACCGATAATCTTGAAGAACAGTTTAAACAGCTGCCTTTTAGCGAAGCGGTCACACCGGAACTCAGTCGCTTCAAAGAAGGTGTGAAACGTTTGGCGGTTTCAAAAGTCGGCGCCGTGTTCGAAGAGCTAGGCTTTACCTATATGGGTCCGGTAGATGGGCACAACCTATCAGAACTCATCAGTGCATTTAAAGAAGCGCACAATCACGGCGGGCCTGTACTGGTACATGTCGCTACCGTGAAAGGCAAAGGTTACGAAATTGCTGAGAAAGATCAAGTGGGCTACCACGCTCAATCGCCTTTTGATATTGAAACCGGGCAGAAAATCCCCTCCAATAAGCCGAAGCCGCCAGGATATTCCAAGGTATTCACTGAAACATTAATCACGCTTGCTGAAAAGGATCCCACCATCATCGGTATTACCGCTGCCATGGCTCAGGGTACGCGGCTAGATCTGCTTCAGGCCAAGCTGCCTAAGCAATATATTGATGTCGGCATTGCTGAGCAGCATGCTGTGACCCTGGCGGCTGGTCTAGCCTGCGAGGGCATGAAGCCTGTCCCCGTCATCTATTCCACCTTCTTGCAGCGTGGTTACGACCAAATCGTGCACGACATTTGCATTCAAAAGCTGCCGGTCTTCCTGGCGCTAGACCGGGCTGGCATTGTGGGGGTTGATGGTCCTACTCACCAAGGTATGTACGATATTGCCTACTTGCGCTGTATTCCTAATCTGGTGCTGATGGCACCTAAAGATGAAGCCGAGCTGCAACAGATGGTGGTAACCGGTGTTAACTACGACGGTCCGATTGCGGTGCGCTACCCTCGCGGCAACGGCTATGGTGTGCCGCTGATGGAATCTGGCTGGGAGACCTTGCCGATTGGTAAGGCTGAAGTGCTGCGCCAAGGTGAAGATGTCATGCTGGTTGGCTATGGCTCAATGGTGTATCCCGCAATGCAAACGGCTGAAATTTTGAGTGAGCATGGTGTAGAAGCAACCGTGATTAATGCCCGCTTCGCAAAGCCGCTAGACACCGAGCTAATGCTGCCAATGGCGAAGAGAATTGGCCGAGTCGCTACCCTGGAAGACGGCTGTCTGATGGGTGGCTTTGGTTCTGCGCTGGCTGAAGAGTTCTTTGATGCTGGAATAACACCTGCGCTTTTGCGCTTAGGCGTTCCTGACATCCTGGTTGATCATGCCTCGCCCGATCAGTCTAAAGCTGAGCTGGGTCTGATGCCTGCACAGATGGCCGAGCAAATTCTGAAAAAGTTCGAGCTAGGTAAGTCAGAGCGAGAGCTGGCCGAGCAGATTTAGCTCGTAAATAAGCTTGGCAATAACAGAAGATCGTTGGTGATCTTTAAATCAAGTGAGCGCGTTAATGAACACAGCGCTCACTTGATTTTTTGTGACCCTTGATCTTCAGAAGTGCCCATGGGAAAACGGGCACACGCTACAGATCTCATTTACTTTCAGCTTTGATCGATAGTGGCTGCACTGCTTTTGCTTTAATGCTTGGGCTAAGGCTACGCGTAGAATGTGACCATTGCTGAGGAATGCGAGAAAGTTGCTGTATCACCTGAGCGAAGGATCTGCCGAGAGAGTCGCCGTTACTGTTGCCTTGGGCAAAGTCGATGAGGATGCAGCTGGTGCCGGTGAGCAATCCAGCCGCGCCAAGGGTGAATAAAAAGAGCGCGGTGGAAATGAGGCTGTCGAAAGCGAGGAGCGATCGCAGTGTCAGCGCAAATAGACTAACGCTAAGAACCAACACTGCTAAATGCAACGTCAGTAAACCCATGCGGCTCCACTGATACTGACTGCTTAGGCGCTGCCGATGTTCTCTAAGCTGTTTTAGTTCATTGGCGAGTTCACCGGCACTTTTGGGTGCTAAAGGCTTTTTCTTCGGGGCTTTGTGGGTGTCTTTTGGGGAGGCTTTTTGGTGAGTGAGGCGGTGGTAATGCGATCGCGTTTGATTCAACTGGTTCAGCAGCGAATTTTGTCTTAGCCAAACCCCTCCTAGTAAAAAAGATGACAGCAGCGTCATCAATACCGAATTCAGAATCAGCAGAATGAGCTGATTGGTCTGTTCAATACTCATAGCAAGATACGCCTAGCACAGTAAGCTCAGCACATAAGAAGAATAGTTCAAATGTACTTAAAAAGTCGTCTGAGTTCAAGCGATCGCATCCTTTACTTCGTATTTCTCAACCGCCGCTTCTCAGCCGCCGTTTCTCAATCCCCGCTTTTGATACAGTATTGAGGTAAAGACGTTGATTGGCCCATGCCCACTGAACCCAAGAAATCGCGCGTCGCCTTGTTCTTTGCCATTGGCTTTGGGCTGAGTTTTCTGATGGCTTTGCTCAAGGCTCTGATTGCTTGGGCTACGCATACCTATTTGTATTCCACGCCCTGGATCGGTGGATTCTTAAAAAGTGTCGAGCTGGTTGAAATCTCCAATCTATTAGTCTTTTCTATTCTGGGTGTGGGCATTGGCGCTGCGACCTTTTTACTACCCCGCCGCTGGGACCACCGCGCGAAACTAGCTGTTTTGTTTTTTGTTACCCCTTTCGTCTTTTGTGCTAGCTACATGGTGCAGCAGCACCTGTGGATCAAGCAGGTAGCGACCATATCAAATATCTCTTATCGCCAGGCGAGAGATTTGACCAATGATTATCTAGAACGCGAAGTGGGCACCCGTGGTTTCTTTGGGTTTTATCCCTTTAGCACTCAGTTAGCTGAACTGCCGGTTCGTCCAGAGAGCTTAAGCGCCGAGCGATCGCTCAACCCGAATGAGCTGCTTAGTCAGGAGCTAGCTAGCTATGACGATCCTCGTGCTGACTTGGCGGCCTACTGGTTTGAGCGAGTTGGCTGGCTCCTGCGGTTTATGTACATGACTATTGCAGCCCTAACCGCCCTCATCTATTACTTCAAAGGCTATGCGTGGGCTGAAAACAAGTCTCAGGCCAACGGGCGTCCTTTAGCCTCTGACAACGGACGAGTCCCTGCTCAGGCGTCTATCTCTAAGCAGTCTGGCTCTAAATCTACTGCCTCAAAGTCTTCCATCTCAAAGCCTCCTGGCTCAAAGTCTTCTAGCTCAAAGTCCCCTGGCTCAAAGCCTCCTGGCTCGAAATCTCCTGGCTCAAAGTCTTCTAGCTCAAAGTCTTCTAGCGCGAAACCTGCTGCCTCGAAGCTCTCTAGCTCAAAGCCTCCCCACTCAAAGCCCAGGTCGTCCGCTATGTATCCAGACCTGTATCCAGACCCTCCTACTCAGTCTTCAACCGCTAAGCCTAAGGTCCGTCGAGCAAAGCCGTCCTCTAAGAAGAAGCTTCCTTTCTCTAAAAAGTCTGAGCCTAAGAAAAAGTCTGAGCTGAAGAAAAAGTCTGAGCCTTCTAAGCCGCCCATCAAGCCAGCTAGCCCACCGAAGCCGCCCGAAGACGGTAAGTAAGGAGATGAGTTATGACAGCCTCTGTCAGTGTTGTCATACTTGCTGGCGGATACAGCTGCCGAATGGGCAAAGATAAGGCGCTGCTAGCTTACAACGGCCGGTCGCTATTAAGCCGCACAGTTGAAGTCGCTCAGATACTTTCTTCTGATGTAGTGATTGTCACGCCTTGGCCCGAACGCTACCGTCACGTCGTGCCTGCTGCTGTCCGGTTCGTTCAAGAGCCTGCTCCAAGCTATGCGACGGCTACGCCTCTAAATGCTTCTTCAAGCAGCCCATTAGGCAAACCTTCTTCAGGTCCTTTGAGTGGTTTTGCCGAGGGCTGGCAGCAGGTGTCCTCTGATTGGTGTCTCCTCTTAGCCTGTGACTTGCCTTATTTAGATGCCAGCATTTTGCAAGCCTGGTGGAACTGGATAGTGGCTTGCTCTAAGCGCGGTTGGCCCGGTGCTGCCGATTTTCCCGATTTGCCAATGGCTTCTCTGGTTGCGAGCGAGCGAGGCTGGGAGCCGCTGTGTGGCTATTATCATCGGCGCTGTTTGCCTCAGCTAGAGCATCAGCTGAGCCTTAAAAGGCAAGCGTTTCAGCCCTGGCTAGCGACGCTTGCGGTCATGCCTTACTCGCTGGTCCCGCCGCAGATGCTGTTTAACTGCAATACGCCTGCTGATTGGGCCATGGTTCAATCGGGTGGTTTGCAATCAGGTGATTCTCTTGAGAATGAATGAAAAACAGATATCGCGATGTAACGCGATGGCGGTGAATCGGCCTAGTGTGTGTTGCAAAGTATGTGTTTTCTTGTCGTAGCTATAAGCCTGCTAGGAGAGTTGTGGTGCGATCGCTCGCTATGCGGAGGGCTTAAAGCCTTGAGTAAAGACGCTTTGCTTGAATGTTACGGTGTGTAATGATTTTCTCAGACTCGCCAGATGCGTAGCACCGGCTCCTTTATTATTGATAAATATCATTTGAAGCTGTTTATTAAAGTCTGGAGACTTAAGCGTGGCTCTTCCGTTATTGAACTATCCCCCAAAAAGCCAGAACCAGCGGGTTGAGGGGTACACAGTCCAGGGCGATGACCAGCCCACCATCTATAGCGCTGAAGCTCTTCTTGAGTACAGCGAAATGACCGACTTGATTGATGCGGCCTATCGCCAAGTTTTCTTTCACTGCTTCGATGCAGATCGCGAAGTTTTTCTAGAGTCTCAGCTGCGCAACAGCCAGATTACGGTGCGTGATTTCATCCGCGGCCTGCTGCTCTCTGATACTTTCTTGCGTGGCTATTACGCTAAAAACAGCAACTATCGTTTTGTTGAGCAGGTCATTCAAAGAGCGCTCGGTCGTGATCCCTACAACGAACGCGAGAAAATTGCCTGGTCTATTAAGATTGCGACTAAAGGCGTGAACGGATTCGTCGATGAGCTTCTAGACAGCGACGAGTACATGGAGAATTTTGGCTACGACATCGTGCCTTACTATCGTCGCCGTATTCTGCCTGGTCGTGAAGAGGGTCAGCGTCCTTTCGACATCAAGTCTCCTCGTTACAACGAGTACTACCGTGGCATTCTGGGCTTTCCCAAGAGCGTTTGGCAGGAAGAAGTTCGTCGCTTCAAGCCTCAAGAGAAGAAAGCGACCGCTGGCAACCCCGCGCTCTACCTCGATATGGCTCGCAGCGTGAATCCCAGACCCAGCGCAGCGCCTTCTGTTAACACCGCAACCATCAATATCGGTGCAACAGTGCCGTTCCGTAAGCTGGGCGTTCCGGTTGCGCCTGAGCCGACTGCTCAAAGCTAGTCGCTCATATGTTCTTTCCTCAAAAGGTTATCTGCCGAAGTGGTTTTTCCGCTTCGGCTTTTTTGCGTCCCGGTTTTAATCCCCGTCCTTACGTCCGGTTCTTGCGCCCCGTTCTTGCGCTCATTTCTTGCGTCCATTTCTTGCGCTCCGTTCTTGCGCCTAATGGGACCAGAAGACGATGACTACGACCTGTGTCGTGATTTTATCTGGGCCAGCAGCTTTTTCCAGTGCGCGGGCAGCGGTGCTTCTGCCGAAATGGTTTCGTGCGTGACAGGATGTTCTAGGGTTAATCGAAAGGCATGTAGGGCCTGACCTGGTAGCTTTACGCCAAGCGATCGCGCCGAGCCATATTCTTCATCTCCCACAATCGGCAGATTTAGGTAAGCACTGTGCACTCTAATCTGATGCGTCCGCCCGGTTTCCAGCTGAAAGTGCATCAGCGTGTAGTTGCCCAGTCGTTCGACGGTCTTCCAATGGGTAATTGCACTGCGCCCGCCTGCTTCAGCGAGAATAATTGCCATTTTCTTTCGATGTTTGGGATGGCGGCCAATGGGTTGATTGACGCTTCCTTGTGTTGCTTTGGGCGCCCCATTCACCAGACCTAAATATTCTCGCCGGGCACTTTTGGACTGAATTTGCTTTTGTAAATGGTGGAGCGCGGCTTCTGTTTTGGCGACAACCATGGCGCCGGTTGTGTTTTTATCGAGGCGATGCACGATGCCTGGTCTTTGTACGCCCCCAACGCCCGTCAGCTGTTCGCCGCAGTGGCCTAGCAGCGCATGCACAAGCGTTCCACTGCTGTGACCAGGTGCCGGGTGAACCACCATCCCCGCTGGTTTGTTGACGATCAGCAGCTGGTCGTCTTCATAGAGAATGTCGAGTGGAATATTCTCAGCCTTAAGTTCGTAGGGCTGGGCTGCTGGAATATTGAGCGTGATGCGATCGCCCTGGCTGACCAGTTCTTTTTTGCGATCGCACACTTCTCCGTTCACCTGGACCGCGCCCTGTTCAATCAGCTTCTGTACCCGGTTACGAGAAAGCGCTTGAACACTCTCTGATAGCCAGCGATCGAGGCGAACAGCTGGAGTGTCTGCAACGGTTTGCTGAAAGGTCTCTTCTTGCTGAAAGGTCTCTTCAGAAATGCCCTGCACCTCAACCAACGAAATGTATAGAAGAAGTGTACCTACTCGGGCGGCGTTGTGTGTGAGGTTGTGTGAGGGGTCGGCTGCTGCGTAGCTAGCCAGTGCTCGCCCTGAATGGGTGATGCAGAGGCTAAGTAAGGCTTGAGATCGACGACTTTGCCGATGACTGCGATCGCCGGTGCCTGAAATCCTGTTTCTTTCACCTGTTCAACGATGTTACCGATATCTCCCAGCAGCTCTGACTGTTCTGGGCGGGTGCCCCAGCGAATCAGGGCAATGGGCGTTTGTGCGCTTAAGCCTGCTTTCATTAGCGCCTGAGTAATGTTCGATAGATAGTGTACGCCCATAAAGCCCACAATCGTTTCTGAGGCTGCTGCGATCGCCTCCCAGTTCACCTTTGGTCGATACTTGCCTGCCGACTCATGACCTGTGACAAAAGTGACCGATGAGCTATAGCCCCGGTGGGTTACCGGAATACCTGCGTAGGCCGGTGCGGCAATACCTGCTGTAATACCCGGCACTACCTCGACTGCTACGCCAGCCGCTAGCAGGTCACTCATTTCCTCGCCCCCGCGACCAAACACAAATGGGTCGCCGCCCTTGAGCCGAATTACAACGGCATGCTCACGAGCCTTATTGAACAAAAGCTGTGTAATCTCTGTCTGAGAGAGTGAGTGCCTGCCCCGACGTTTTCCGGCATAGATTCGCTCGGCGCTGGGGCTAATCCAATCCAAGATCGGCTGACTGACTAGCGCATCGAAAATAACCACATCAGCGCATTCGATTAGCGTCTTTGCCTTTACCGTCATCAAACCCGGATCGCCCGGTCCCGCACCGACCAAATACACTTTGCCGAACGTCGATTGTGAACCTAGTTCTCGATTGTCGCCAGCTAGTGTATCTAAATCAAAAGCGTTAGAAGCCATAGACAGTTAAAGCGTAAATCTAGAAGAATGGTGATGAGATCTAGCCGTTAGCGCGTGAAAACTCAAAAAAACAAGCCGCAACAGAATAGCTGCAGGCAAACTTAATTCAATCAAAATTGCTCAAGCGGATTTGCTATCTGTGATACCTTCTGCGATACCTACAGAGGCTATTTGCCCTAGATCTTAGCTTTATTAGATGCAATCGACATTAGATTTAATCGACTCAGATTCTATCCATGGGCTCTGCCACTAAAAGGTCTACAGCCAAGTCAGCGACCTCTTCTGTGGCGCCCAGCGTAGGCAGAAGTCGGAACTTTACCTTGGGAAATCTTTCGGCGAGTTCTTCGGTTCGATGGGCGATCGCATCCGTAATTCCGCCCGCAAATAGAAAATAAGGCAAAATCGCTATACCCTGACAGCCTTGCTGCATCAGCTCAATAACCTGTGTTTCGATGTCTGGCGGTGTCGCCCAGTAAGCAATTGGCGTCTCAATTTGCTTGGCCATTTTCTGAATAGCCTTGTTTCCCTTTGGACGACGGCTACCATGCGCAACCAGTAGCGCTCCTTTGGTCGGCGTTGCTGCCAGCCGCCTTTTCAAAATGGCCGTCATCTGAGGATGGCTCCCTATATGCGGACAAACCGTCAGCCTAATGGTGTCTCCCAGCTGCCGCCTGGCCGTCTCAATTTCAGTCGGAATGTCCTCCATGACGTGCACCCCTCCCATCAGAAAGATTGGCAGCAGCCTTAGCTCATCAATCCCTTTATCTGCTAGCTGATAGCCAAACTCACAAATATGCTCGCTTAACGGTCTCATGGCGAGTTCTAAGCAGGCCGTTTCAACAATGATGGCGCTTTCTTCAATCTGCTTTGTGTTGTTCTGCTTTGTGTTGTTCTGCTTTGTGTTGTTCTGCTTTGTGTTGTTCTGCTTTGTGCTGCCTTGCTCTGCGATGCCTCGTTTCGTTATGGTCCGTCCTGTGAGCCCACCCTCTTCGTCCGTATCATTCTTGAGCGCTTTTCTAGACAGTCCTTCTGGCTTGGTCAACAGCGTGGTTCGTCTGCTCGAACCGCAGTGCTCCTCCGTGTAATTCGCATTAGAGAGGGTGTGATGTTGCTGTGCGGATTTCTCGCTGGAGAATGGCTTTCTCTGGCCAGAAGCATGGCCAGATTTCATAGCTGCACGTAAACGCTTATGTACCAGCTGTGCTAGCCGATTCATCGCCACCTGAGGGCGAGGATCTCGACTGCCATGAGAAATTAGCAAATAAGCAGTTGAAGCGGCTACAGGTTTCAAAAAGACCTCTGATGAAAATGATAGACAACCTAATTCATTGATATCGAATTCGGCGAAAGTCGGAGTACCGAATACAAATTATTCAAGATTTAATTCACAAACTGATGTATTGGATAATACATTTCGTGTCTTTGTCGCTATCCCCTCATTTCTTTATCTCCTATCCGTGGATGCCGAATGAACTCTCAAAATGGACCCTCTTTCTGCTTTACTTCTCTCGCTTTAGAAAACCGCTGACTTCAATGGATAATCTTCTTCAAGTCGGCAAGTCTACCACTCAGAGAAAAATGAAAGGAGGTCAGTTTTACCATGGAAGCGATGCTATAATGATGGCCACATTAATGGCGAGCGTAGCCAAGCGGTTAAGGCAGTGGATTGTGATTCCACCATTCGCGGGTTCGATCCCCGTCGTTCGCCCTTTTAAATCAGACCATTTGAATCGCATGAGCGGAATGCTCTGATTCCTTTCTATTTGTAGCCTTAATGGGATAAAGTTGCTGAAACAAACTTGCCCATAGCGGATCGCTATGGGAGTTTTTCATAGCCGAATCCATCCGGTTAATGCATCTAATATGAACAGGATATGAAGCGGAGAGCCTTCAGACTATTCCTTTCGTATGAAAAACTGCGTAAGCGCGCGTGAATTTGCCGTACACGATTGGATGGTCTATTAATCTCTGGTACTTTGTAGAGACGGTGCTCTTCGGGCTCTTTGAGCCTAAACTCTAGTTTTTGCCTTCGTATTTTCTCTGGTCGGATTTACGGTCAATATATTAAAAATTGCTGAATCCGTTGAGCAAATGCGAATTAGGTAATATAGCTTGTGCTTTTCCCTTCTATAAGAAGCGAGGGAGTGTAGCGGAAAGGAAGTCTTTGCCAGCCCTAGCGAAGGCCTTTAAGCGTATGTCGCCGCTGCTATGCATCCTTCAATGCAGTTAGTCCGAGATAAAACGCAGCACGATGGAAATATATGGTAATCCAAAAAAAACTTTCGATTCTTGGATGCCGAGGAATCCCAGGTAATCACGGTGGGTTTGAAACGTTTGCTCAGCGAATAGCACTTTCTCTAGTCGAGAGAGGGTGGGCGGTCACTGTTTACTGTGAGAATTATGACCGTCCTGACACCTTCGAAGAAATGTGGAAGGGAGTGCGCTTGGTTCACATTCCTGTTCCTCATGCCAGCGCCAAATCAACGGTTTTATTCGACTGGAAGTCAACGCTACATGCAGCCAAAGAAAGGACTTTGATCCTCACATTGGGGTACAACACCGCGGTATTTAGCTTGATCTATCGTCTAAAAGGTATTCCCAATCTGATCAATATGGATGGACTGGAGTGGAAACGCCAGAAGTGGAATCTGCCTCAACGTGCCTGGCTATATCTCAATGAGCGATTTGGCTGCTGGTTTGCCAATCATCTAATTGCCGATCATCCTGTGATTGCCGATCACCTCGCTACTCGGGTTCCTCGTAAAAAAATTACGATGATACCCTACGGTGCTGACCCAATTAAAAAAGCAGATGCTTCTTTGATCACGCCCTACGGGCTATCTCCTAAGCAGTACTCAATCATCATTGCCAGGCCAGAGCCTGAGAATAATATTCTAGAAATCGTGTCCGCTTTTTCTACGCGTCACCGTGGGCAAAAGCTGGTCGTTCTGGGCAACTACTACCCCGACAAAAACGATTACCATCGTCAGGTAATTGATGCCGCAAGTGATGAAGTGGTGTTCACAGGTGGTATTTATGACCAGCCGATTGTAGAGGCCCTAAGAACCTACGCTCAGGTCTATATTCATGGTCATGCCGTGGGGGGTACCAATCCCTCTCTGGTAGAGGCGATGGCCGCAGGCTCTCCTATCCTTGCTCACGATAATCACTTTACACGTTGGGTTGCAGGCGAAAAGGCCTGCTTCTTTTCGGATACAGCCAGTTGTGGCGCTCAATTTGATTATCTCCTGAATAACGAATCAACCCTGCAAACGATGGGCCGTTACAGTTTAGAGCGCTACAAAGAGACTTTCTCTGCTGACCAAGAACTCTATTCTTACGAGGATCTCTTTTTGTGGACACTGGAGAAGTATCGGATGATTGAGCCCACCTTACGACAGAAATCAGACAAAACGCTGGCGGGCACGTACAAACAGTAATGATCTGATTGAAGGCAAGGGCAAAGCGCTCAAAGAGTATGCAAACGCTACTTTTCTAAAGACAGAGTCAAATCTAAAGACAGATTCAAAGTCAAAACAAGCATAGGCTCACTTGGCATGGGTTTCTCTATAAACATGCGTTTCTCTATAAAGCGACGTCTAGAGCATTGGCTACTTGAGACGTCGCTTTATAGCTTCTCCTAGATTTTTCATCCGCTTGAGGCTGAAGAGAATAGCTAGTGAAAGCTTAATAGGAAAGAGAAGTACGCTGATAGCTACCATCAAAGGATTGGGGGAGAGTGGCTCAGCTGCGTAGCCATGTATATCCATCAGCGTCTGGTTAATACGCTGACATAAGAACATTTCTGTTGCGGTGAGCCCTCCTTTTTTCCAGCTGTCGGCTCGGTCTTTGTTGATGCCTTCTCGTTTAGGCTGATCTTTTTGACTTGAAGAGTTTACCTGTGGAACTTTCAGCATCTCTGGAGAAAAGGTGATGCCAGCGAATTCACAAACTTTTTCCACGGCTTCTTCTGGCGAATTAAGCAAGTCTTCGTAGCGCAGGGTATAGACTCGCTCGTCCTCGATGAAGCCATCAACGGTCTGGACATTGGCTTTCCACAGCTGGCTCATCGTAATGGGATGGTAGTTAAGCCAATAGCGAACGGCTTCTTTTTTGGGGATGCTGTCGGATAAAAAAGGGCGTCTCCATCGATTCTTTTGCGACAGCAAAATAGCACGGGGGTCGCGCACCATATGAACGATTGAAGCGTTGGGATAGTGCGTGAGAATCTCTTTGATGTACAGAATGTTTTGAGGTGTTTGATCGCAGGCCCTGGTTTTATTTTGCAGTTGAGTTTCGTAGTCAAGGAAGGCTTGAAATGCTTTGGCAGGAGAGAGTTGCGGGGTAAGGCTATTGACCAGATTTTTCGCTTCTTCTAAGAAGTCTTGCCAGTCTCCCCTGGTTAGATAGCCGTTGCGCTGAATGTCGAAGAGCTTGGCGATTAGTGCGATCGCTTCTTCTTCAGAACAACTCTCCTCACTGTCTGTTGCACTCCATAGCTCTTCGAAAAAGTGCAGCTCTTCAAACCTAAAAACCGCAGCATGACGCCCTAAGACTGTTCCCATCAGGGTGGTTCCACTGCGGCTATTGCCCACCACAAAAATAGGACGAAAGGCTTTCTCTACGCTAATCTCGGTCATGGACTCTCACACTTGTGTTCTTGATCACTCACAGATTTCTGGTATTGCGTGTTTTGATATCGGGTGCATACCGCCAACCTATTTTGCCAGCCACTCGGGTAAGTGTGTGTATCCGTAGCTTGTGAGCTGCGCTGCTAATTTCTCGTTGTAGGGCCGATAGAGTGTTCGTATTTTCTCTAACGTTGCTTCTTCGATACCCACCTGATGAGGCTGTCCGTTGAGCTTGTAATACAGGGCTCTCAAAAAGTCTTTAAGGCCTTGATTAGCTCGCCAATACTTTTCAGCTTTGTTGTAGATAGAAAGTGCTAGTTTCTGTAGCCCTGCATTTTTGTAGCTGACGCTTTTGTTCTGTACGTTTAAATCGAGTGAGTCAATAAAATCAGCGTCAATTTCTAGCCAGCGACAGGTTTTTTGGAGAAAAGATTTTGAGTCTCGCTTTAAGTCGTCAAAAAATAGAACCTGTAACGAGTCGCCAAAAACATCCAGCCAGTCTGGTAAATAGTTGGCATAGTAGCCGCCTTCGACGCCCCAATACCGATCGTTCTCCTGCTTGACTCGAACCTCATAAGGCATAGACTCACACTGTTGAATATAGTCTTCTAAGCTGAGGTCACTTTCTAGCTCTATCATGCTCTTTTTGTATTTCCAAAAGGAAACGAGCCGATCCACAGGATTTCTTAAAACAATAATGATTTTGGTATCGCTACCCAGCGTATTTTTTATCTCTGTGGCGACGTTAGCACCGCCCTCAAAGTATCCAGGCGTAGCTTCCATAACGTACTTTTGATGCTTGCAATGACAAAAATAGTTTTCGAACTGTTTGAAGGGGTCTGCAGATCCTTGATATCTAGAGTCGAGTTGTCCGTATCGGTACATTGAGAAGTAGCAGGTCTCTTTTACGCTAGAACAACAGATTTCAGGATGCTCTGAGAGATAGCTATAGAGCGAAGTCGTGCCACCTTTTACAATGCCAGCAATCACTAAATTCGGTAATCTTTTCTCTGCCAATTAAACGACTCCTTGTATGGTGTAAGCTGTAGCAAAACAGGCTACAGACGCTCTTGCAACAGCGGTTGCTATAAGCCGTAGCTGCCACTAGTGCTGACCACTACTCTATTCTGTGGTGCTGATGTTTGTTGTAGGCATTGATCACAAGACCGGCAAACAGCCAAAAGTAAAGGCTGAAGCCTCGAATTTGAAGAATCCGCTCAATGAAGTTGTAGAAAATCGTAAATACAACGATTGAGCAGAAGATGACGCCGAGACGTCTGTATTCCGGTTCCGGTGAGAACTTAATTAGCCAGCTGCTCGCCCGAAACAGTCGCCAAATCATCACCGCGTAAATGCCCATCCCAACAATACCAAAGTAGCCCAGCATGACGATCCAATAGGTATCTTCTAGCGGTCACCTGGCGATTATCTTCTCCCGGTCGGACCCATCAACGAGGGTGTCGGCAATGATTTTTCGGGCATTGAATAGATCCGGTCCGAACCCAAACCAGCTACCAGATTCGATGAGTGCATGGGGTATGGTGCTCGCCACCCAGCCTCGCGATGCTTCGGACGACTGATCCCAGTAGTTGGGGTCAAACAGTTGAAGAACGTAGGAGCCTGGATCGATGGCTTCTTCTCTGGCGGTACGCCCATCAAAAGAAGTATCGAAAGTCGCACCGACTAAAGTCGTAATGACAATGGCGCACAGTGCGATCGCCGTATAAGCCCAGACTGCTTTGACAATTCCTTTTGACTTTCGGTAAAAAAGAAGAACAACAACAGGTACCAAAGCGCCTAGTACCCAAGCGGCTCTTTTTTTGGTGGCAAAGAGACTAAAGAAGAGCGATCCAATGCTTGCGAGCTCTTTTCCCCTCGACATGAGCGCACCAGGCGTAGTGAAAAAGTAGGTCATAGAGATAATCAAAATGACCAGCAGAAAAGCAGATAGTGCAGCTGGCGCGGCAAACATACCGAAGACCGCGCCGACTTTGGTATTACCGGCCGCGGCATTTGATCCTTTAGAGAGCCCGCCTAGCTGTACGCCTTTGGGCGCAAACAGTCTCAGTAGCCCATTGGGCATGAAAAATTGAAGCGAAGCGAGCGCTGCTTGGATGATGCCAACTGTTCTGACGCCTTTGATCACCTGGCTGAGTTGGCTCACTGAAACATCTATGTTGACGACGATGTAGAAAACAGAGAGATAGCGCCAGAGCGATCGCATACTCAAGAAGGATTGCTTCAGGCTGCTGTCATTGATAATCATTGATACCAGCGTCGACAGCAAGAAGAAAAATAGCAAGAAATCGATTGGCGTAGGCTTCAGATTACGTCTTAAAAATCGATTGGTGAGTATTTGTCCCATAAAGCCGTATAGCACCAGCTCTGGTAAAAAGCGGGCCGGGCCTGCTAAAGGTCCTAGCCACTTGATTACAAACTCTTCAAAAGGGGTGTAGAGTGCGATCCAAAACACAACTGAAAAAGGCAGCTGACCAGCGGCTTTAATCCTTTGGTATTTGTCTATTGCACTGCGAACAACTTCGCTTGGTTTTGGAATCATGGTGACTACTTGACGGGTAGATACTCTTTGAGAAAATTATGCTGAAGGAATGCTTTCATCTAGCTATTTAGACGATATCTTTTCTGGCGCTGTTTCTAAGGTGACTAAGCGATCGCTCTAGTAAGCTATCTAGTGAGCAAATTATGATGTTTCACTTGCTTCTATTGCATTATGACCGTAGCCATTATTGCCAACTATCTGGGGCCCAAGCTGGGTATTGGCCAGTATATTGATCAACTTATTCAGCCACTTGTGCGCTCGCTCAGGCAAGAATCTGTTGATGTCTTGGTTTTAGGGTCTCCAAATGCAGTTAAAAATACGCCTGCTCTGCGAGACTGGCAGCACTGGGTAGAAGACGCTGATAGCGCAACGCTCAAGGTTTTGCCTCAGCTAGATGATGCCCCTGGGAAAAGATATGCCTGGTTTGCGCTGCGGTTTACTAGCTATTGCAAAGCCGCAGGCATTGACCGTGTAGTCTGGCTTTCTAACCCTATTGTAATGCCTTGGCATCCGCCCACTTTAGCCGTGATTCACGACGTCAATGAATGGAAGGCTGCGGAAAAGTACGGCAGCCGCCTGAAGACTGCGCTGCGATCGCTCGTATACCTCGACACCTCGCTAAAATGCGCTAAAACCATCGTTGCGATCAGCAAAGCAACAGAAGCAGACATACTCTACTTTCGCGATAGCGCAGCGCTCAGGCAAAAGCTAAAAGTTATTCTAAACGGTGCGGATTCTCAGCTGAAAAACCAACCGCCTGTTTCGATTCCTCAGCCTGAACATCCCTTTCTGCTATCGGTTGGCCGTATCGATCCAGCAGCAAAGCGCTTGCCCGAAGCGGTAAATCTGGTTTCTGCTATGCGATCGCTCAGCAATGTACCCTGGGAGCTCCATATCTTAGGTGGCACGAATACCTCAACGCAAGCCGCAGGAGAAGACTTTTTGCAGTCGGTTAAGCCGCTAAGCTGGGTGCACTATCACGGCCATGTAGAAGATGCGGTGCTGGCCGAATGGTATCGACATACGGCTGGTGTTGTTTTTCTCTCCGACAACGAAGGCTTTGGCTTCCCGATTGCTGAAGCGGCCTCTTTTAACCGCTGGGCGATCGTTAGCCACAAAAATGCCGCAGGCTCAGAATCCGGTAGCGATGCGCTAATTACGATAGATGCCGAACAATCTCAATCAGCCGCCGCTGAAGTGATCTATCGGCTGCAGCAAGGTTCACCGCCGACTGTGTCTCTACCTTCTTGGGCGGACGCTGCGTCTGCATATGCAGACGCTATTAGGGAGCTCTAGGGCCGGCCTCTTATGCTCTAGGGCTGGCCTCTTATACTGAATCATTTGCACTGATTGTCTGTACTGATACCTGCACTAGAGATCTGCAACAAGAATACCTAAGCGCTTTTCATTTGAGACGTTTTTCCAACAGCCCCTGGGTCGAATGCTTTAGTATCTTGCGTTGCCGTAGACCACGGTAGAGAGCATCCCAGCATCGCTTTTAGCTTTTCGACGTCGGCTCTGTAGTAATTTTCTAATTTCTCGCGTGTACTTGGAGAGATCTCCACTTTGTCCATACTTTGACCATTGAGCCGGTAATATAGTGGGTCAGTCCACAGCCGCAGCTGTCGTAGCCCCTTATGAATAGGGAGGTTGTGCGTCCGCTTGCGAATACTGGAGCGTAGGCTGGTGTAGGCTCTATTCAGTCTGGCATTCTTCATTGCTCGGCTACGATTGAACACCTTGAAGCTGTAATCCTGATAGAAGTCAGAAGACAGTGAAGCGAAGCTGCACACATCCATCAGCATCTGTTTAGGGTCAGTGCAGAGATCCTCGTAAAAGCATACTTTGACGTTCTCCCGACCCAGTGCGTCAAAGTACTTCTGTAAATAGTCTGCGTAAAGCCCGTGCTCTAGCGCACAGAAGAAATAGCCAGGTGGAATGCTTAGATCTCTTTCTTGACCGGCGGCCTGTGCTGCTTTAGTCAGTTCAATTCTGCCTTGTTTCGCCGCTTCGAAATAGTCTTGACTGAGCTGTTTATCTACGTATTCCTCGAAAGACATGGTGTCTGAAATGTCAGCTCTTTGCTTGGCGTACTTATACCAGGACACCATACGAGTAATAGGATCTCTCAGAAGAAAGATGACTTTAGCCGCAGGCAGCATCTCTTTAAGCCTTTGAGGCGTTCCTACAGAATAGAGATAATCAGGGGTTGCTTCTAGTCGGTAGGTCTCTGACGCGTTGGGAATATAGGTCTCATCAAATTTGGCGGGCGCGTTTGTCCATCCGATGGGACTGCCCGGCTGAACAGGATAGTCTTCATCAATAAAAAATCTTGTCTCCTTCATTGACGAGGGGCATACGTCTGGATGATCTGCTAAGTAATAATATAAGGATGTGGTTGCAGACTTGGTAGTGCCACCGATAACAAGATATTGTCGTTCTCTCATATCTGACATGGTTAAAGGTTAATCCTCATCTAAAAAGCGAAGGGGCAAGTGCAATATTTTTAGTTCCGACGAAGTAAGGGCATACGGCCATAGACGTAGCGTTAGGCAAAACAGTTCACGAGGATTACTGGCCAGCTCTATTTCTACAGCTGATGATGATGATAACTGGTAGGCAACTCGACGGTTATCAGCTACGGCCAAAGATGTTGGGATGAAGCCCTACTTTTATATAAACCCAGACGGTGTTTATGATACCGGAGCATAGCGCCGCGCAGGTGGTGGCGATCGCCGCTCCGTTCACACCATAGCGAGGAATCAGCAAAAGATTCAGAATGATGTTGACAATAGCACCTATCAATCCACTGAACGCGGTGAACTGAGCATAGCCCGTCATACTTAACACCATAGGAGAGAGGCCAACCAGGACATACAGCACCTGACCGATGCACAGAATTCTCAGGGCTCCTAGCCCTTGCACGTACTCTGTCCCGAACACCTGTAAATACTGTCGCCCGAGACCGAGTAGTACAACAGTCGTGACAGCGGAAACCAGCAAGCATACACGAGCTGTCTTGATTAAAACCTGCTGTAGCTCTCGCTTTTTCCCATCGGCATAAAGACTCGCTATGGTCGGCGAGAGTGGTCCATTAAATGCCATCAAGATAAAGACAATCAGCTGAGCACCTCGATTAACAGGTGCATAGATACCAGCCGCTTCTACACCATTGAGTGAGCCCAGCATAAGAACATCTGCTCTCGCGTTAAGCACATGGATGCTCTCTAAGAATACAAATGGCCAGGCCTGCTTTATCCAGGTGAGCCGCTCCTGTACCTGCGATCGCCGTAGCCGAAAAAATGACCAGTATATTGGC